>Ga0315533_1000042_pt1 | contig 133167 bp, 121 predicted proteins | sample SalMarSW160130MG_FD_203081 | JGI IMG/M metagenome (GOLD analysis project Ga0315533, IMG submission 203081) | Salt marsh sediment microbial communities from the Plum Island Ecosystem LTER, Massachusetts, United States - Salt Marsh Sediment SW1601-30 ...
CAGAGGCAATTTTATGACCCAAGAGTAAATTTCTTACAATTGATTCTGCACTCACCAGAAATTCATCAGGGAGAATATACCAGGGGCCAACATGAATCCTGCCTTCAGTGATATATTTTTTTAGAATTGCCCTTCTTTCGGGATGGACTTCTAAATAATCCTCCAGAACGATAGTCTGACCATCTAAGGTAAAATCACTAAATGTTTTATCTTTTTCTAAAATATCGATTAAATTATTTATAAGGTCGATTAATCTAATTCTAAATTGTTGAAAAGTTTGATACCATTCTCTATCCCAATGTGTATGAGGTACAATGAAAGCCTTGTATGGCTTTTTATTAACATTAGCCACTATAATTTTCTCCTTTTAAAATATTTTAAAAAAATGAGGTGATCTCGAAATGACAGAATTAAGAATTTTTGTTTTGCAAAAGATTGAGAAAATCCTCATAAAATATGCAACAACTGTGTCTGTATTACAACCTGCTTTTTTAATACATTGATTAAAACGAGAATTTATTTTCTCATCTCTCACCCCCTTTTAAAACTAATGTGATCGATGTGCTTTTCTTCAAGTTATTTTGTATTTGTTTTTTTAAAATTTATAAAAACTTATCCTTTCACATATCCAACCATGCCTTTTACCATATATTTCTGAATAAAAACATACATTATAACAGGTGGTATTGCATATAGGATAGACAAAGATGATAATAATCCAAAATTAACCACACCGTGTTCCCCATAAGCTGTAAATATACCAACAGATAAAGGCATCATATCCATCTTGCGTAATAAAACAAGTGGTATCTGAAATTCACCCCAGGTAGTCATAAATGTCATAAACCAAACTACTGCTAATCCTGGTCCACATTGAGGCAAAAGAACCTTAAAGATCGTTTTTATCCGACTACAACCATCAAGCCAAGCTGCTTCTTCAAAAACAATAGGAATAGAATCATAAAAACCTTTCATAAGTAGTAAAGGAAAAGGGAGTCCCAAAATCGTAAGAGATATAATTACACTAGTTAGAGTATTTACTAATCCTACTTTCGAAAAGAAAATATAGACAGGAAGTATAAATACAGAAATGGGAATTATCCTTAATAGTAATACTCCAAATAAAATAAAATTTTTGCCAAAGAAATTTAATCTAGAAAAAGAATAAGCAGCAAGAGTACAAATAACTAATACTAAAGTTGAAGTTATTACCGCAATAATAATACTATTTGCAATCCAATTTAACGAACGCCCAGAGAAAGCTTTATCAAAATTGATTAATGTTAGATATTCTGGTACCTTTGTGGTTTGAGTAGCAGCTGAATCAACAGAGGCAAGAAAAAGCCAGATCACAGGTAAAAAGGAAAATAAAAATATAATTATTAAAAAAAGGTAAATGGGAATACTTCTAAAATTCATTTAATATACCATCCTTTCTGCCTTACGAAGTAAAATAAAATAGATACCACAAAGACACCCAACTATTATCATCATTATAAAAGATAAAGCCGCACCATATCCAATCTCATAATGAGAAAAAGCTTGATTGTAGATTAAGACTGGGAAAACCTCAGTTAGATGTCCTGGTCCTCCTCCAGTTAGTCCATAAATTAGTGTAAAATAACCAAAAGTCCACATAGTAATTAAGATAAGATCCATTAATATAGAGGGACTGATTAAGGGCAAGGTAATAGACTTAAATTTTTGCCAAGAGGTAGCTCCATCTACGACTGCAGCTTCATAGTAATGGGGAGGAATAGTTTCTATAGCTGATGAGAATAACATCATAGAGAAAGCTGTCCCCCTCCAGATATTAGCAATAGTAACTGTTTGTAATGGCATTTCACCAAGCCAATTGACCGCAGATAATTTTAACCAATTTAGAATAGTATTTAATAAGCCACTGCGGGATGTAAATGCCCCCCACACATATACAGCTACCATATCTGGCATAATCCAACATAAGGTAACAGCTACAATAACTATAACTTTGGTTGTTGCATTTACTTGTTTTAAAAATATAGCTAATAATAATCCTAACACTGCTTGCCCGATAAAAGCAGATACTATAGTAAATATAAATGAAATCTTAATCGAATTGTAAAAGGTTGGATCATTGAAGAGTTTTATATAATTTTTAAATCCTACAAATTGAGGATCTCTTGCTGCCCGACCAACTAACGAAAAATCAGTAAAACTTATATAGAAAGACCACAGCACTGCAAACAATAAGAAAAATAAAAAAATTGCCGCCGGGCCTATGGTAAGAAGCATAAACCTCGACTTCTGCATTTACTTACCTCCTTGTGTATTAAAAATAGGTAAGGGAGACCAAACTCAATAAAATTCTGATCTCCCTTTCCCCATGTTAGATCCATTTATAGGGTTTACTGAATTACTTCAACTTTGTCTTCTCCAAATTCCTTTATTAGTTTCGATTTGAAGTTTTCCATAGCCTCAGCCGCACTTAAACCTTCCACGGATACATCTTCGGTAGCTTCCTGAACAAAGAATGATACTTTTGTATACCCTGGATAGGTGTCTCTATAGGTAGTGTAATTCATAAGTTTTAGAGCTTCCATTAAATATTCACTCTTTGTATAAGCTTTAACTTCTGTTGCATCCTTTCTCACTGCTATCTTCCCATGTCTAGCCATGTCTTCTGCAGTCTTGGTTTTGGTATGTAATATCTCCATGAACTTCCAAGCTAAATCTGGATCTTTTGCTTTAGCGTTAATACCTATTGCCCATCCACCAGAAATACAGGAAATTTCAGGAGCATCAGCTTTTCCAGAACCAGGCATTGGTACCCAACCGACCAGAGTTTTTCTCTCTTCCTCTGGAGGTCGAGTTGCCTCTGGCCACATTTCACTCCATTCCCAAGAGCCTCCTAAACCTATTCCGATTTCACCTTCTCGCATCATCCTTCTCCATTCACCCCATACATCTGGGACGTAATGTGCTTCAGTTGGACACAAGCCAGTAGCAAATACGAGGTGATAAAAGATAAGGGCATCCTTTATTGCGGGACTGCTTCCGATCCACTTTTCTGCTTTCCAATCCCTAAGCCTGTTGCAATCACGTCGAGGGGTATCTGCACCAAGGAGAAGCATATAGAAGGCTTGCATAGTAGTACCTTCTGCCCATTTTTTCCCCATAGGCATAAAGAAGGGAGAAACCACTTCTGGTGCTTTACTTTTAATAGTCAATGCTGCATCCAGAACATCAAACCAACTCTTTGGCTCCCAAGGTATTGGTAGACCTACCTTTTCAAAGATGGGCTTTGAGTACCACAGCATTCTTACGTCCGTGTCAATCATAACCGCATAATGGATACCATTGAATGATACAATCTCTTGCATTCCCGGGAAGTATTGGTTCCAATCTGACCATTTTACAAGATAATCATCTAATGGATAGAGATAACCTGCTTCAGCCCAAGCTGGTATCATAAAACTATCTACCATTGCAATATCATCTGCCACGCCGGCAGCCATATCCATCGAAACTTTTTCTACCATGTCTAGCCCATATGGAATTATGGTAGCTTCAACCTTTACTCCGGTAGCTTTTTCAAATTTTGAAATTGCTGGATCTATTTGATCTTTCCATTGTTCACCATAAGTAATGGAGAGGGTTTTAGCCTCTGCTACAATTGACATTCCTAATAGACTAACCAGTAATAATGATAATATTAACCATAGACTTATCTTCCTATTCATTTAAACTTAACCTCCTTTTTAATTTGGTACACTATCTTTGTGTACCATTAAAACTTAATCTTGGCTTATAAAATACATCTTTTCCTTTTCTCACCTCCTCTTAACGGGCACGCGCTCGGTACTCTTTTTCTCCAGCCACTTTGTAGTAGCATAGATAGCAGCACCAATTGCGACAGCATCTTCTGAGATCTCCGAAAGTCTTACATCAACCTCTTGATCCCCAAATAAATACATCGAAACTATTCCTCTTATCGGTTGGATTAAGGCATCTCCGAGCACGGCCATCTTTCCACCAATAAATACTGCCTCTGGTCCTATAATATGTATGATATTTATTACGGCAGCACCAATCCGGATGGCAATCTGCTTTACAATAGAACTAACCACTCCATCGTTGGTTTGAATAAGATCAGATATATCTTTGACATTTTTAATATTTAAGCCTTGGGATCTTGCCCGTTTTATCAAAATATCTACTCCACTAATATCCTCGAGATACCTAAATTTTCCATGATCATAAAATAAAGTATGCCCTATTTCACCAACGTAATCATATGCACCTTGATAGAGTTCATTATCGATTACTGCACCTGCTCCTATCCCTTCATTTACTAATATATACACAAAGTTCTTCAAATCTTTTCCTCCACCATGCCATTTTTCGGCAAGTACTCCTACGTTTGCATCATTCTCTATCCAAACAGGCAGTTTATACCTTTCGTTTATAATCTTTCCGAGAGGAACATCTTCCCATCCTTCAAACTTCGGTGGATGTCTTACTACACCAGTCTGAACATCAAGGGGACCAGGAATACCGATCCCGATCGCTCTAATTTCAATATGATGTTTCTCTGTATCTTTCATAATGTTGTCTATACTTAAGAAAAGATTTTCCAGTACCCCTTCTGAACCGGGTTTTTTATAAGCTAATTCCTTTCCTCTTAAAATAATATTCATTTGGGCATCTATTAGTACTGTTTTAATCTTCTTTCTCGCAACGTGTACACCTATGGTATATACCGCATCTTTTCTAATATGAAGAGGAATAGGAGCTTTACCTACGTTACCAGTGGAGATTATTGAAGATTCTTCGACTATGCCTAAAGCTATAAATTCATTTATAATAGATGATATAGTGGTCTTGGTTAATCCTGTCATTCTCGAAAGATCGACCCTCGAGATACTATCTTGTTTAAACAAGAGATGAAGTAAGGTAGTGGCATTTTTGTTCCGTGTATCTGCCGGCTTTAATACTAACATATGATTCTCCTAAATAATTGTAAGTAAACTATACTTATTAATTATAATATATTAATTTTTTATTATTGTCAAACTTATTATTTATTATTATTTATTATATTTTTTATTTATTATATAAAATATTAATAATATAGAGGGCCATAGATTTTCACATTCGACATGCCGTAATTTCTTAAAATATGAGGAAAATATGATAAAATCTTGACAAAAGAATGACGCCTGTCACATATCTAACCCCTTATAAAAAGTTAGAAAAAGTTACCGAATTATTGAGCCAGTACACTTGTCCCATTTTATTTTTTCCTGTATGTATTATTGGAGTATGTCAAATTAATTCCACAAAATATCTAATAGATTTGAATTTATCCGGTGAGGAACTTATGAGACTAGTTTAGAAAATTTATAAGATTAAATATGGATATTTGATATCAGTCATTTTTGTTAATAAGAACCAAGCTTCCCATCTGATTAAAATAATTACCAATCTAATTCTTTTAGCTTGAACAGCTGTTTTAACGTGATTTAAATAAACCTTTTTAATTATATCCAGGTATTTTGCTTCCGGCACAAAATTATTCTCCAAATAATAAAAAAGCCATTTTGGTAAATATGGTTGAAACTTTTTATTCTTAGCATAAATCCACAGAATAATATATTCGGTAGCTTTAATTAAAGAATCAGCAAGATTAATTAGGCTCCCTCTCTTCTCCCACATTTCAAAATTATATTTGAGCTGATCTTCTACTCCCTCGTTATATTTTTTTAATAGTTTCTTCTGTTCCCAATGCGGAAAGACCAATTTTTCTTTAAGTAGATTTTCTATTTTATGCTCGATATCAAATAAAATTTGAGAATTTTCTCTATCCCACCTCATAACCTAAGACCAATATTTAGAAGGTGATTTATATTTTAATGCTCTTTGATACGATTCAACCGGTGTATCCAACACAATATTTTTATATATTAGAGAACCTACTGCAATATATTTTTCTATTTCTTTAACCCTGTTATCATCAACATGCACTATTAAATCAAGGTCAGAATAATCATCGCAATAAGCACATCCTATTCCTCCGGTAGCCAATATTCCTACCATACTTTCTATCTTAGAAATCTTCTTAGAAATTACTTTTGCAGCATCTAAAAATTCCTTATATCTATTTTTACCTTTATATTTAACTTTTTTCATGATATTCTGCCTTTCTTTACCTTTTAAAAATAAAACCTCTATGAAAATTTTTTTCCACGTTAGGTACATTTTAATTTATCATTTCCAAAAGTTATGTCAAATGTTGAGACTTGACCCCGTTATTACAAAAGAAAACTTACTGATTTATTTATCTTTAACACCGTCCCCTGTTCCTTATTTTAATACTAATTAATTTTTCTATATTTAAAATGAAATTACTAAAAGGCTATGCTATACTAATTTGTAGAACCTCAAGAACAATTTTCAAATCAAAAAATAATATAATTAAAAATTATAGATTCCAAAACATAAAAAAAGGAGAACTAAGATTATTAAAAGATCAAGATTTAGTCTTAATAGAATCATTTATCCAAAGTTAAAATTGGAAAATTTCTTTAAATTTACAAAGGACCTGGATTTGAATAAAATCGAATTACGTAATGACCTTCCCGGGAAAGAGATAATCGATGACTATTCACCTGAAGAAATTAAAGAGCTTTCAAAAAAATATGGAGTGGAAATACTAACTATTAATGCTCTACAAAAATTTAATTTAGGCACAATTTTACCAGAAACCATAAAGGAATTAAAAAAATTAATTGATCTCTCGCTATCTATCGGTTGCAAAGCTATTGTGTTATGCCCTAATAATGATGTTAATGATAAAAGGAACTCAGAGAAGATTTTTAAAGAAACAGTAAAAACCTTAAAATCTTTCGGACCTTTGTTTCAGGATAGCGGTATAAAAGGTTATTTAGAACCTTTGGGATTTGAAGAATGCTCTCTTAGGTCGATAGTTACAGCGATGAATGCTATTCAAGAATCAGGGTATCCTGTCTATAAAATTGTTCATGATACCTTCCATCATCATATCGGTCCTGATACCTTTGATACAATTGAAAACGATTATGATATCTCTTATACCGGATTAGTTCACATCTCCGGAGTAGAATGCGATATTCCTGTTGAAGAATATAGAGATAATCATCGTGTTTTAGTAACGGCACAAGATAGGCTTCAAAACAAAGAACAGATAGAATTACTCCTCAAACTTGGTTATGCGGGAAATATTTCTTTTGAACCTTTCTCTAAGACAATACAAGAAATGGAGATCGAAAAGATAAAGTCAGCTATTAATAATAGTATAGAATACATAAGTAAATAAAATAAGAAGTAGCGTTCCCGTTCCTCTCTTTTTCTCCTTTGCTGTAGAAAAAGGGCATTCCTGAAAATACTCTCTATTGATTTTTTATCTCTACTACATCCTCCCTGTTTTAATATAATAATCTATCATTTTATTGATTAATTTTTTACCATTGGGAGTAATCCAAAATTTTTTAATAACCTTAATTTTTATCCCGGGAAATACATCTCCCTTTTGAGTTCTGACTATCCCCAGCCATTGTAAATATTCTATTAGAATTGTCTCAATTGCTGAAGCTAAATCATTAAGCAGGCTTTTAGAAAATTTTACTTCTTTTCCCTTGGGGCTATAGATCTTGATTACAAATTCTTTCATACTTATTTTTCTATTTATCTTATATTCATCAATACAATAAAGTAAGGCAATAAAATTTTCCAGATATTCTTTAGCCTGATTATCCCAATAATTAGTAGCCAGGAACTTTGTCCAATTCGCTTTTTCAACCCAGATAAAAAACAATTCAAAAAGTTTTTCTCCATAAGATTTCTCACAAAATTCTTTAAAAGGACCAACGTTTACCTTGATCCAACCCTTCTTATCTGTATAAATAAACCTTGCTGCTCGAGACAATATATCTATAAAATAGATATATCTTTTACTAACTTCTTCTCCTCTTTTTTCTTCCTCACCTAATGAAATGAAACTATCCCTATTTATAAAATCTTCCTCTATTGATTTTATATGCTTAAAAGGAATCCATTTGTTTTTTAAAGTAACCTTTACGCGATTTTTTATAAAATAGTTTACAAAAGTTTCTAAATCTTCTGCCAGAGGACTATCTTTTTTGCTTAAATCAGTTAAATCAATATATTCTTCCTTCATTCCACAGCTTACAGGTGTTATAGTCATTGAAAAGGTGAAACCCTTTCTAGGGCTGCCTAATTTTTTTCTTTCATCTGAAATTACTTCCCAGGGAGTTTTGCCGTCAAGCTCTTCCTGGGGTTGTTGAAGCCATTGATCCTGACATTTCTTAATCGCTTTGTCTAATTCTTTTTTATTGGAGAAATTATTCGGATTAATAGTAGATTGAATACAGTGCATTAAGTCCAGAATCAATTCTCTTTCCTGGTGTCCCATACTCTGTTCATTAACATCCTGGGGAGATTCTCCCTGAAATTCATCCCGAGAAGAAAGGTTCCAGAAATCCATAAATATTTTTTGAAATTCTATTAATTCATCTTCAGAGGAAAATTTAAATTTTCCCGACAATTCTCTCATTAGAGGAAAAGGATCGGTAATTTTATTTATCTTCTTTCTAAGATTTTTGATAGAAGGCGCTTTTTTCCCTAAATATTTTTTTAAAAAATGTTTTAGCTTTTTTTCTACAAATTCCAGACTGTTTTCCTCTACATCAAAATTTTGACATGCCTGATAAATTTCTTTCTCTATCATTAAAGGGGTAATTGATTGAATAATCTCAGAAGGGTCATTTTTCCGTAATCTTTTTAATGAATAGGCAAAATCTTTTGGGCATAATATATTAAAATTACATAAAGCATAATCTGTTTCATAAGGTAAAATGCGTCCTACAACATGGTCTCCTTCTTTGATTTGATAGGTAGCATTACTTTCCCACACTTTATATTCTTGATTAAAAGTAAAATTCTTAGCTATAAAATAAGAACCAACCACAACCTTGACAATATTAAAGATATCAAAGATATCATTTCTAAATCCCAGGAGAATATTTCGGTCTTTTTTATTATATTTAAATAAATTATTGGATAAAAAAACTTCTAAAGGACTCGTTTCATAATATTGAGAAACACAAGTGAAAATATAATAATCGGCAAACCTCTGCTCGACGGAATTTATTTCTTCAAATGTTTTGTAATACAACTCAGGAGTGGTAGTAAAAAATCTTTTTCTTTCTTTGATTAATTCTTTAGATAAATAGGGATCTCTTTCACAAAATTCCATTATCTCAATAATAAAGTCAATAATTTTGGTATCGAGTTTCATAATAGTTTCCTGCTTTCTATTCTATATAGTTTTTGCATAATGCATAAAAATTTTAATTTTTTTTAACAAATCAAAATGGATAGTTGGTGAATTGGTAAAATATATTAAATGTAAGGGGGTTTAACTCCAACGGTGACCGTTCTCTATACAGGTTCAATTCCGATACTATTTAACCACTCAATAACTTTTTTATTCAACCTTTCATCTCTAAATTTAAACCATTTTTCTCTATAATCCGGATAATCTGCTATTACATTTTTGAAACGCCTGAAAGCTCCCTTTCCATCTAAAGCTATATCTAATTTTTCCCTCAATAATTCATCCTCTACCTTCTCGGCGAATTCAACCATTAAATTATATCCTTCATACGATGGCCTCTCAGGGATGCAAATATAACGATCAGGGTTATTAAATAATATATCCTGGGCTAATTTAATATCCTCTTTCTGCCAATCAGGTAAATCTTCTCTTAGCTTATCTTCATCTTCTTCGGCATATCCAAATATTTCCTCTGAGGTAACAATAACCTCTCCTGTTTCTTTATCAAGATAGTAATCCATATCCATTCGGTTTGTATCTTCCATGGCATTAGCAATCATTTCCAGATCTGCTTTTAATTTTTTCATAATTTTAAGCTCTACCCCCTTCTCATCTAATATTCCGACATCCGCCCTACTCTCTCTTCCTTACTTGTCTTAAAAAGCCAGATGGAGAAACTTCTTGTATGTCAGGGGACTTCCCCAATTTATCTAATTTAAAAACAAAAATAGGTGTCCCTAATATTTCCGAACTTGTAAGAAATCCTTACAAGTTGTCGTTCGGTCAGCTTCGGCATACGATACTTCAATATTCATCGAGCCGTCTAGTGACTTATAAAAAAACGATTTGATTGTCAGGTAGTTTTTCATAAGTTTATACCTCAACTGCACCGCTCCTCCGATAAATGGGTGTCTGTCCCTATTATCCTATTATCCCTATTATCTATCTTATCTGGTTAAGAAACTCTTCAGATACTATAGCTCGTCCACAAAAAGTTACCAGATTATTGAGCTAGTACATGTGTCCCCTTGACAATTAATGTTGCATTTATACATAAAGAAACAATCTTTACTTATCTTCCTTTAAATACCATTTCCACAAAGGAATATAATTTATCTTCTTACCCCTAATATTTTCTTCGGCTTCATAATCATCAGTAATAATCAGTCCCTCTTCAAGATTAAATTCTTTCATTGCCTTAAGTAAAGCTCTGATCTCTCTATTTTTTGTCTCTGGTCTATTTACTTCCCAACAAACTTGAATAAGTTGCTTGACCTTCAAATCTTCTTTGATTAAAAAATCAACTTCTCTATGATTAACATCTTTCCAATAGTATATTTCTAAATTAGAAGCAAGCATCTCTTTCCTTTTTAATTCCAGAAATACCAGGTTCTCTGCAAGTCTCCCCATATTCTGACTGAATCTAAAACCAATAGTATTTGCCAGACCAACATCTATGGCATATACTTTTCGGGGGCTTTTTTCTTGTTCTCTAAACTTATAAGAAAATCTTTTAAGGAAAAATAAAATGAAAGTATCTTCCAAATAACGAGAAAATTTTTCCACAGTATCTACTGAAATATTTAAAGTTCTCTCCAGTGAACTAAAAGTTATCAATGAAGAAATATTACCTAAATAAAATTTAGCCAGAGAAACTAACTCTTTGCTCTTTCGTATTTTAAATCTTCTTACAATATCTTTATTTAATATATCTTCAAAGTAATTTAACAGAATCTGATTTTTTTCTCCTCCCAGGACTACCTCGGGGAAAGAACCAAATTTAATATACTCTCTTAAAAGCCTTTTGATCTCAATCTCCTTATTTACAATTTCAAATCTTTTGGATAAATCCATATTTTTAAATTTTAGAAATTCTTTAAATGAAAGTGGAAAAATAACTAAATCTAAATGTCTTCCGGTAAGCAAAGTAGATAATTCTCTACTTAACAATTTTGCATTGGAACCGGATATAATAATTTTTGCCTTATCTAACTCATGTATTGTTCTTACCCATTTTTCCCAATCCTTTACTTCTTGAATTTCATCAAGAAAAAGATAGGGTTTTTCTTGAGGATTTAAAAATTCTAAATAGACATCATATATTTGTTGTAAGGTTTTCGTATTTAGTTCTACAAAGCGAGGATCTTCAAAATTAACAATCAATATGTTGTTTTTTCCAATACCTCCTTCTATTAAGGTTTTAGCTGTTTGTCTCATTATAAAAGATTTTCCGCTTCTTCTTGCCCCAGTAATGACAATAATATGAGAGCTTTCATGGAAATTTTTAATTTTATTTAGATAATATGGGCGATTGATTCCCGTATTTAGATCCTTGTCCCAGAAATTCCAATCTCCCAATATTTTAATTATTTCATTTTTATCCATTGTATCACCTTATATTCGGTATAATTTTTTATTTTTACCGATTATTAACAATACTATTCTATAATAATCTCTTTTTTATGTCAACTTTGACAATTTAACCCTATAAAATAGCCAAAACCCTAAGTTTCAATCATCTGATTAAGAATTCCTCATATCCTATAGGTTGTTCCGCTAAGAGTTACCGAATTATTTATTAAAATAGGTGTCCCTATTATATTCTATGAAATATTTTTAAAACTTCCCTTTATGCATTTTTTTCTAATACTGCATATATTTTACAAGCTCAATTTGACCTTGTAATTCATTATCATCAAATATCTTACTCCTAAGAGGGAGGGCTAAGTCCGGGTCAATAACCCATTCGGCTATCATTTTTTCCTCTTCATCAGCCTGAAAGAGCTGGCAGACAAATCCTTCTCTTCCCGCAATCTTTTCTTTTCCTATTACCTTTATTATACCTGCTCCAAAGAAATTCATCTTTTCTCCTACCTTTAAATCCATCTGACTGAAGAAAAAACCATAGGCAGGATTAATCACCAGCATATTCAAAGATATTCCATAACTACCCATTAAGCCGAAAGCCGTCTCTGGGCCTAATTCGTCTTTGGTCAAAGTTCCTTTGGTAGTATAACTAACTTCATAGGCTTCCTCGCCGCTTGCCGATTTTTCACTACTTTCTTTGATATCCAGAATATAGATAGATTCCTTTGTCTCCCCATCTTCTTCTAATAAAATTTTAAATTCAAAATACTCATTTCCTTTAAACTGGTAGGGCTCCCATTTTTCTGCCCAGACTACCTGTCCTATTCCAAATAAAAATAAACCTACTAACAGTACGATTATAAATTTCTTACCTTTCCCTTTCATTTTATTATTCCTCCTTTTTAATTTTTCTTTATATATTTTTAAATTCAACAAAAGATTTAAAAATCCTTCTTTTGAGAAAAACCCCACTGAAACCCTTATAAAATAAGGCTTTCCACACACATCTAAAATAAGCCATTTTAAGCCCTTTTAAGCGCCCATTTTAAAAACATGATAAAACACCTTCGGCACCCTCAAGAAACGCAGCTACGACGATATTTCTCTGAAACCCTTATTTTGCAAGGCTTTCAGACTGCTAAAAATAGGCTTTTTAACCATTTTTTGCCTCATTTTCTCCCTATTTTAGAGTCACTATCAACATCCTATATACCAAAAAAACGCAGAAACCCTTATGCTTACTGCGTTTTAGAGCCTTACTATTTTTTCCTGTAAAAACTGATAATACTCTAATTCTACATAAAAAAAGGGGACAGACTTTACTTTTTATTTGGCATTAAATGAGGGAAGATAAAAAGAAGACTGTCCCCATTTTTTACTAAAAGCCTTATAAATAAGGTTTTAAGGAGGGGTAAATATATCAAAATAAGGACATATGCTCCCTTGATATCCCCCTGACATTTTATTCTTCTTTTTCCTCCCATTTTAGAGACCTGCTGACTGCTTTCTTCCAGCCTTTATATAATGTTTCTTTTGTTTTTTCATCCATATTAGGGGAAAATTCTTTATCCACTTTACATTTCTGAGCAATCTCCTCTTTGTCTTTCCAATAATCAACCGCTAAACCGGAAAGATATGCGGCTCCTAAAGCAGTAGTCTCGGCAATTTGAGGTCTTACCACCGGGACTCCCAGGATATCGGATTGGAATTGCATCAAGAAGTTGTCTCTAACTGCTCCGCCATCCACTTTTAATTTTTTCAAATTAATCCCTGAATCTTTCTGAATAACTTCCAGGACGTCACGGCTTTGATAAGCTATTGATTCCTCTGCGGCTCTTAGGATATGTTCTTTCTTTGCCCCCCGGGTCAGTCCTACAATAATGCCCCGGGCATACATATCCCAGTAAGGGGCACCAAGACCCACAAAGGCGGGGACTAAATAAACTCCATTAGTATCTTTAACTTTTAAGGCATATTTTTCAATTTCTTTAGAATTTTTTATAAGCCCAAGTTCGTCCCTTAACCACTGCACTACTGCACCGCCGATAAAAATACTCCCTTCTAAGGCATATTCTACTTTACCATTAACCCCCCAGGCAATAGTAGTCAAAAGACCGTTCTTGGAAGAAACAATTTTTTCTCCGGTATTCATCAAGATAAAACATCCGGTTCCATAGGTATTTTTAGCCATACCCGGCTCATAACAGGCCTGGCCAAAAAGGGCAGCCTGTTGGTCTCCGGCATCACCGGAGATAGGAATTTCTCTACCAAATATCTCTTTATCTGTACTGGCATAAATATAACTTGAGGGCAGAACTTTGGGAAGCATCTCTCGGGGGATATCCAGTTCTGTTAATATCTCCTCATCCCAATCAAGATTGTGAATATTAAATAACATTGTGCGAGAAGCGTTAGTATAATCGGTTACGTGAGTTTTTCCTTTAGTCAGATTCCAGATAAGCCAGCTGTCCACTGTACCAAAGAGGAGTTCTTTTTTTTCGGCTCTTTCCCTGACCCCGCTTACATTATCTAAAATCCATTTAACCTTGGTGCCGGAAAAATAGGCATCGACCACCAGCCCGGTCTTTTTTCGGATAATCTCCGCCAGCCCTTTCTTTTTAAGTTGGTCACATATAGGGGCAGTCCTTCGACATTGCCATACAATAGCATTATAAACCGGCTTACCGGTTTTTTTATCCCAAACTATAGTAGTCTCCCTCTGATTAGTTATACCGATAGCAGCTATATCACCCGCTTCTAAGCCAGCCTTATTTAGTGCATTTTTAGCTACTTCTATCTGAGAAGACCAAATTTCCATGGGGTTATGTTCTACCCATCCCGGCTTAGGATAGATTTGTTTAAATTCTTTACTGGCAGTACTAACTATAGTTCCATTATGATTGAAGATTATCGCCCGAGAACCGGTAGTCCCCTGATCCAGGGCCATGATATATTTTGCCAATGATTACACCCCTTCCGACTATTTCCTCATTATTTGTTTCATGTAAAATATAATAACACATCTTTAAATTAAAAAATAAAGATATTTTTTAAACTTGCAAAATAACTGGGCGAGCTATCTTCTTACCTTTATACTATCAATTCTTTTATCCTTTATCACCTTAACTCCAAAACTTTGGCTCCCTCAGCAGGTGTGGTTACATATATATCCGGAATGATACCGGTAATTTTTTTATATCCCTGCTTAATCGTTTTCTCAAAAGTATCGATATACTCTCTTCTTAATAAGTTTATAGTACAACCTCCAAAGCCAGCACCTGTCATCCTGGCCCCCAAGACTCCTTCCTGTTTTAAAGCCAAATAAACCAGGAGGTCCAATTCCTCACAACTAACCTCATAATCATCCTTAAGGCTTTGGTGTGATTCTATCATTAGTTGACCAAAGGCAGAATAATACCCCATTCTTAAAGCCTGCACCCCAGATTGCACCCGATAATTTTCTGAAATTACATGCCTGGCTCTACGGCCAGCAACTTCCGGTAACTGCACCTGATATTTTTTATATTCATCTATGCTAATATCTCTTAAAGCTCGTATCTCGCGGTTTAATTTATGCTTAAAAAAATCAGTAGCCCTCTTACATTCTTCTCTTCTTCTATTATATTCAGAATTAACCAAGCTCCTTTGAATCTTGGAATTACAAATTACTATCCGGTAATTATGGTCTTTAAAAGGGATTAATTCATAATCATTAGATCTACAATCAATAAAAAGAGTATAATTTTTTTTGCCCAAACAGGAAACATACTGGTCCATAATGCCACAAGCTACACCTACAAAATTATTCTCTGCTCTCCGACAGAGATGAGCCATTTCTACCGGTTTAATTTCTAATAAATTTAATTTTGCCATAGCTGATGCAGTAACCACCTCTAAGGCGGCAGAAGAACTCAATCCTGCTCCTTTAGGAATATTACTAATAAAAATAAGATTTACTCCTTGTAAAGGATATCCTGCCTTTTGTATTTCATCCATCACGCCCATCAAGTAATTGGCCCACGTATCTTTTTTGAGAGGGGTTAGACTATCTAAAGAAAATTTGATTTTAGTCTTATAAACCAAATCAAAAACCTGAACCAGTCGATCGTTTCTTAATTGACCCAGCATAATTATCTTTTTTCCAATAGCCATCGGAAGAACAAATCCTTCATTATAGTCAGTATGTTCACCAATTAGATTAACTCTCCCGGGTGCAGAAAAAGCCCCTTTAGCCAAACCAGTATCCGTAAATTTTTCCTTAAATATCTTCCAGAGTTTATTCAAATCTTGCACTGAAATCTCCTCTTCATCTTATGTTATATCCAATTATGCCCACAATTAATCTTCCGGTCAATTTTATTTTAATTCGGAAATCTTTAATAGCAAACTACTCCTTCAGGTAGCGTATTCCTTAATTCTTGAGCTTTTTCTTCAGGTAAAGAATTATTAATAAAAACACCCATCCCTATCTCACTTCCAGCCAAGTATTTAAGTTTATCTTTTGTGCGATAAGGGGGATAAAATTCAATATGGAAATGAGAATATTCTTTGCCTGTCCCATTAGTTGGTTGTTGGTGAATAGACATGATGTAAGGGAAGATAAAACCAAAAAAATTATCAAATTTCATTAATATTGTTTTTAAAATTGCCGCTAGATCAATTTCTTCCTTTTCGAAAAAATCATTAAAAGAAGGAAGGTGTTTATTAGCATAGATGTGCACCTCATAAGTGTAAGAAGCAGAAAAAGGGACCAGTGCGGTAAAAGAATCGTTGCTAATAATAATTCGTCTGCTATCTTCTTTTTCTTCTTCTAAATTTTTACAAAAAAGACATTTCCCTTCTTTTTCTAAATATTCTTTGCTGGAATTCAGTTCCTGTTCGATAATCGGCGGGATAAAAGGATAGGCATATATCTGACCATGAGGATGATGAAGAGTCACCCCTACTTCCTCCCCTTTATTTTCAAAGATGAAGACATATTTAACGAAATCTTTATCCCCTAACTCCCGATATCGGTCTCTCCATACCTTTACCAGCTTAATATAACGGCTTAAGGGTTTCTCTGACATAATCCCATCATGGTCAGAAGTAAATAGAACTACCTCACAAATTCCCTGAGCTTTACCATGTTTAAAAAATTTAGGATCTTTTTCAGTTATTTCTGGTAAGCCTTGTTGTAAAGAAGGAAATTTGTTTTCAAAAACTACTATATCATAATCTTCGGCCGGTACTTCCGTAGACAAGCCTCCCTTTTTTGTAGGACAGAGAGGGCAATAATCCTTCGGAGGTTTATAGATCCTGTCCTGACGATGGGTGGCAATTATTATCCATTGTTTTAGAATGGGGTTCCATCTTAGTTCTAACATCCTTGCCCTCCTTCTCTTCTTCGGTAAAAGTATAATAAATCAAATAACGGCCATCTTCTTTTTTAATCCTTTTTTTATGTACTTCCACAAAATCACCTCAATTAATCTAATTCTATGTTATTTCAACAATATTATTTAACTCAACATTAAGATATATATATTTACTTATAATTATACTTCCTGCACCATTAATTTTGTGCAACTTTCATTAGTTCAGTAGGTCCTTCCGAATAGTAATTTCGAAAAATTAGCGTAGTTATTGGAAGACAGTATACTACATGTACTAAAAATAACCCCATATAGAACCATACGACTTTATATACTGAAGAAATCTAATTAAAAAGAAAAGGAAGCTCTGATACAGAATAAACATACCAAATAAAATCAAAATAAAGAAAAGATTTGCCTTTTTGAACTTTAATATAGGGAGGAAAAGAGCTATCCACCCTTTCCCCCCTATTTGAAAAAATATGTTACCTAACTCCTTGCTCTATTAATGTTTTTAATTCTCCAATATTTTGTGGGGTAGCAATGCCAACTCCTGTATTAATAGCAAGACCGGGGATATTATATTTTTTCATTAGTACCACCTGTAAAACAGGAAAAAATCCTTGCAGATAGAGCATCTGATCAAATGATGCACTTACATAACCTTTTTCAATACCTTCAATGGTTGCGGGTGAAAGATCTATTCCTCCGACAATGACTTCTCCTGGTTTTTTACCTGCAGCCTGCAACACTTTCATCATATTTGAGGTTACATTACCATGTTGGGTACCAATGGCTTTTACATCAGGGTTTCTTTCCAGGTAGGCGGTAAGAATAGGAATGCAAAGAGATGCCTCTGAATCTACATCAGGAGAAATATCGAGCTTTTCCACAATTAGCCCTGCACCTTCAAGGGCATCTACTATTCCCATTGGGCTTTTTCTTCTTCCTTCTTGTGAGAAAAGCCCATAGACTAAAGCTTTATCTCCAGATTTAAGTCCCTGTTTTATCATAGTCAGCCCAGTTAAATACCCACCTGCATGAAGATCCGCCCCCGCATATCCAAATCCCTTATCTTGATACATCGTCTGCAAGTTAGGAAGAGGATTATTTCCACTAGTTACTATAACCCCTCTACTTATTGCTTCTTCAACCAGTGATTCAAACGCACCTTCCCCTGGATGTCCCATAATAACAATACCATCAGGCGAAGCAGCGAGAGCCTCTTTAAACTGGTTGATCATTTTCTCTGGTTGCCATGCTGAATATTGTTCAATAAGTTTTACTCCCAAGTGCGCAGCAGCAGCCCTTGCCCCATTTGTACGAGCAAGTGTCGAGGGATCACCTTCTGTACCACCCATCTGCATGTAAACTACCATTCCTGAACCTAATAGTTCTTCTCCTGCGGCACCTGCAATTAAACTTGTACTGGCCAATAAACCACACATAATTAAAGACATAATTATAATTATTAGAAACTTTTTCATTTTTACTTTCCTCCTATTTATTAAATATTTTAAAACTTTTAGAAAGCTTATACATTTAATATTAACAGAAAAAATCGTATTTCCTTTAATTCTATTTATTATTTATGATAAGCTTTCTTTTGTTAAAAAATTATAATTTTTTCTGTTTATTCACCTCCTTTTTTCAGGTATTTTTCAGATTTTCTCTCTTTAATAAAGAACTTCTCTCACCTCCCCTTTTTTATAAAAAATTATTATTTGTTTTTTTAAAGATTTTTAATAAACACAGATTCTTTTATTCTCTCTTTTAGCCCTTTCCCTTTTTCTCGACTTAATATAATATTTAAACTAACAGAAGCAGCCATTACCAGACCAGTAACTAAACGTGTCCAGTATCCCCCAATTCCGCTGGCAACTACTCCTGCTTCTAAGGAACCTACAATATAAGCACCAAAAAAACTTCCTATAACTGTTCCGTATCCTCCAGCGAGGGAGGTACCACCTATAAAAACTGCAGCTATTGTAGGCAAAAGAAGTCCTGCTCCTTGAGTAGTCCAAAAATTTATCATCTCTAAAGTTAATAATATCCCAGCAAAAGCAGAAATTACTCCCATAAACACGAAAAGTTTTATCTTGGTAGCCGTGACATTTACTCCCATAACTCTGGCTACATCAACATTATCACCAATGAATAATATGTGTTCACCAAATGTATGTCTATTAAGGATAAACCATAAAAATACCGCAACACCAACCCCCCACAGACTTTGAGCAGGTACTATACCTCCAATTCTTCCTACAAATAAAGTATGAATAAAATAAGGTCTAATTTCCTTAATATTCCAGGAAAGACCACCGGACAAAAGAATAGTTAACCCATTCCAAAAAAATTGGGCTGCTAAAGTAGCCATTATAGAAGGAATCCCAACTTTTGCAACCATCCACCCATTAATAAGACCTACCAAAGCACCGGAAGAAAGTGCGAGAATAAAAGCTAACCAGGGTGTTCCGAAGGTACGAAAAATGTAACAAAATATAAAACCAGAAAAGGCAATAATTGCTGAAAAACTTAAATCCATTTCTCCGGCTGTAATGACAAAGGTAAGACCTAAGGCTAAGATTAAAAGTGGAGGAACTGTTTGTAAAAAGGACATATAAATTCTATAACCTGTAAATACACGGGGAGCAGTCATAATGAAAAGGATCATTAAAGCAATAAATACTCCTATAATTGTTAGACCTTCAATTTTTACTAATTTAGCAATAGACACTTTTAAATGTTTCATTATTTGATGTTTTCCTTATTTTGCATGTGCATATTTAAGCATAAACTCACTAAGCTTTTTTAGAGTTACCTCACTTTTTTTAATAGTGGTAACTACTTCCCCTCGATCTAAAATTATAAATTTATCTGAAACTTCATATACATCTGATAAAATATGAGAAATATATATACAAGCCCTTCCGGATTCTTTTATCTTTCTTACAAAATTTAATACTTTCTGAACTTCCTTAAGTGATAAAGCTGAGGTCGGCTCATCAAGTATTATCAGTTCTGCATCAAAGTACATTGCTCTACCAATTGCAATTCCCTGTCTCTCTCCCCCTGACAACTTATTAGCTTTAGATTCCGCAGAAATTCCTACTCCTCGAAAGCCAATCATATCAAACATAATCTTTTGGGCAATTTCTTTTTCTTCATGAACCCTAATAAACCCCAAACGATTAGTAATTTGTCTGCCAATAAAAAAGTTTCTCCAAAGATCCTGTTTTTCTCCCAATGATTTATCTTGATATACTGCCTCAATGCCCAATTTATAAGCTTGTTTAACATTATAATCTTTAAGAGATACTTTTTTATCACGAATATATAATTCTCCTTTGGTGGGAGGGAAAACCCCAGTTATAATTTTAATCAAGGTTGATTTACCAGCACCATTATCCCCGATTAATCCCACTATTTCGTTAACTTCTACTTCAAAGTTTACTCCTTTAAGCGCAGCAGTATGTCCAAAATATTTTTCAATATTATTCATCTTTACTGCATTTTTAAATTGTCCTTTTTTTAACACGAATTATTTCTCCTTAAAAATTAATGACAGATTACTACATAAAAATAGATTAATTGTCTAAGATTACGGTTTAACTTTCCCTTATCTGAAGTTCTACACCTAACATTACCTTTTTTGTCATTTTTCGATTACCATTTATACGAGAAAGTAACAGTTTAACACTTTCCGTTCCTAACTCCTGTTTCTTTAATCTAATAGTAGATAGTGCTGGACTGATAAGTGAACTGAAGGGGATATCATCGTAACCGACTAATCCGATATCCTGGGGTATTCTTAAACCTTTTTCTTGTATAGCCTGCATAGCCCCAAAGGCCATCATATCGTTGTAAGCAAAGATTGCAGTGAAATCCAATTCTTTTTCGAATAGTTGATTTGTCCTTTTGTACCCATCTTTAACATCTATATCTCCGACACTTAAAAGATCATCATCTAAAGGTATCCCGTATTTTTTTAAGGCTTTCTTGTACCCCTCTAATCTACCTCTCGCAGGTGACTTGTACAGGAAACCATCTACTAAAGCTATCCTTTTATGCCCTTTTTTAATTAGATATTCTGTAGCTAAAAATCCACCCTTAACCTCATCATTGTATACTGCTTCTACCTCAATATTTTCAAAATCTCTACCTACAATAACAAAAGGGATATTTGCATCAATAAGATTTTTTATATCGTCATCTCTATCTTGAACCGGGGTGATAAGTAATCCATCTACTCGTTTTGCCAATAGTAAATTTATGGCTTCTTCTTCTTTCTTGTAATCTCGTTGGGTATTGGCAAGAATTATGTGATAATCTTTTTTTCGGGACGCTTCTTCTATTCCATTTAAAACCTCAGCATAAAAAGGGTTTCTGTTGTCTGCAATTACCACACCTATAGTCCTCGTCTTCTTAGTTCTTAAGGCCACGGCTGCCGCATTACGGATATATCCTAATTCTTGGGCAACTTTGAGTATCCGTTTCTTAGTCTTCTCGTTTATATCCGGTTTGTTGTTTATTGCTCTTGAAGCAGTATTTACCGAAACTCCTGCTTTTTCTGCTACCATTTTTAAAGTTACATACTTCATATTGTCTCCTATTTTCGTTAACGTTACCGATAACGTTAACATTAAAATATCATAAAGTTTTATGTATGTCAATATATTTTAGAGGGAATTTTTAAACTTTTATTAAAGGGTTAATTGAAAAGGTAATTCTTTAGGTGAGATTTAGTAATTATGGGTTCGATAAATTGAACCCCTACTTTAACTCATATTCAGGACATCTGTCCTACGGTTTTATATAAATCATTAGGGGCCTATGGCAATAAGCTTTTTATGGGCAGACACAAGGTCTGTCCCTACATATTATACATTATTTTTTTCTTTTTGTACCGATGTTTAGGTAATTAGCGATGTTGGCATCAACATCTATGTTAAATTTAATCTTGCTGGTTGTTGAAGTTAAAAGAATGGCCACTCCCGGTCCATGCCCGGCAATAACACAATCACTATGAACCACAATCCCTACAGAGACTGCTCCTTCTCTATAACTTCTTCCATAACTATTGTCGGCATCACTAATCGCCACAATATCTCCAAACCTAAGCTGGTCTAATTTGTATTTTTCTACCATCTTCTTATCGGCAGTAGTAATATCATAATCCCCACTGGCCACACTAGCCGAACCCAATCCGGAGCCCATCAGTTTGGCTGGAATCTCACAGGTAACCGGTACATTAATAGTACCACCACCCATCTCTTTAATCTTCATTTTTTCTAACAAAGAGGGATCTAAATTAAAAACTTTTATCTCGGGATAATCTAATAATTTTAATCCTTGTCCATAAGCTTTGACCAAAATTTTATCCCCGATACAAAGTTTTTCTAAAGTTTCCTGATTAAAATCGATTAACACATGCTCGATTCCTCCGTGATGACCGGTTATTACTCCTAATGCCCCCTTGGCCTCTCCGCTTACTACCCGAGCTTGATTTCCCATACAGGCCAATATATTATAGGCACAATTAGGTCCTTCATCTCTCTTTTCTTCATTTACTACCGTGGAAACTCCGGGTTCAACATGGTCAGCTTCCCAACCAAAGGCACAATCACCAACCTTGATATTATAAGTTATCCCTCCAACTCCGGGCACTACTACCGGTTTGCCGTCATAAGTAATCCTATAGGGTCCTCTCCTCACCGGATAACTTACTCTCCCTTGAACAGAAATCATCACTAACCTGTCTTTGTTTGTTCTTAACATAAATTTTTCCGCCTTTCTTTAAAATTTATTTTTTATTTTTATCTGAAAAAATATTCAAATTATTTCATTTTAATTTTTTAGAATAATTTTTTCTCTATGTTCACTTTTGATTCTCGATAAGCCAAATATTCCCACTATTATTATGCCAAATCCGGCTATCTGATAAAAGTTAGGGACTTCTTTTAATATAAATCGGGCTAACACAATAGAAAAAGTCGGATATACTGAAACCAGGGTAGTGGCCTTGGATAAATTTAATCTCTTGATAGCTTCATACCAGATAGAATAGTGTAAAGCAAAACCGATAATCCCCTGGAATAATAATATCAACAAAACACCCTTGACTCCCAATTTATCATACTGGTTCATTCCCTTTGCACTGCTAAGGATAAATAGAAATATCCCTCCATACAAGGTTCTTGCCGTAGCTATTAACATCGGAGTAATTTCTTTATGGTCAGTCATCAATCTCTTGCTGAAAAAATGAGCTATCTGCCAGCAAAGCGGGGTCAACAAGACCAGTAAATCACCCCAGTTGAAAATAAATTCTGCCCTGTATATTACCACCAAAGTCCCCAGCATAATTATAATGGTAAAAAATATTTGTTTTATAGTAATTTTCTCATTTAATAATATATAGCCGATAAAGATGGCATATAAAGGTTCTATCTGTAATAGGATAGAAGAGTTAATCCCGCTGGTGAGAGTGACCCCAAAGAAAAAACAGATATTAGAAAGGGTGATGCCAAAAAAACCGATTAATAACAGGTGGAAAAAATATTTTTTGTCAAATAATATTTTCCAATTCCCTTTAAGAATAGCTAATCCCAAAAGAAAGACCCCGGCTATTAGGCTGCTGAAGGTAGCAAAGAACAAGGGATTTATTAATCCTGTGCCATACTTAATGATAATGGGCAGAGCCCCGGCTATAAAAATAGTAATGATAACAAAAATTATTCCTTCTTTTTCTTTCTTTTCCAATATGTTTACTCCAATTGAATTAGTCGTTAGTGAATTTGGTTAGTTCGTTAATGAATTATATAAACTAGCTAACTAATCAGCGAACAGTATTAGCTAAAAATTATAAGCTAAAAGCGTAAAACTATAATTCAAAATTTAAAACTTTTTTCATACTTTTCTGTCATTGCGAGCTCTGATTTATCAGTGCGCGGCAATCCCTGTTTGAGATTGCTTCGATCGTTTCACTTCTTCGCAATGACATTCTAAATTGTTACGGGTTCGACGAATCGAACCCCTGCAACACATTACTCATCATGGGCAGACACGAGGTCTGCCCCTACATATTATACATTATTATTTTCTTCTCGAGATACAATTTCGCTATCTTAACTAATTAATCAACTAACCATGTAACCAGCTAACTATTTCTATACGCTAACCGCTATATTTCGAGATCATTAGGGCGTATGCAATACGCCCCTACTACACGCTGTACGCTAAACGCTAACCGCTATATTTCGATATACGATATACGACACACTATTAGATTTCCCCGGGATAAACTTTCCCCAGCTCTTTCCCGTCTAAACCTAATTGAATAGCTCCGAATTTAAGACCAAAAACTTTGGATAAATCTTTTTCTTTTAAGGGAGTAAAAATAGTAAATATTTTCCTTTTAAAATCACACTTTTGAATAATACCTAAACTTACCACAAACCCCTTTTGGTTATCAAGAGAAACTAATAAATTTTCAAATTTAGCTTCTTCGGTTATAATTAATTTTTCTACGTTAAATCTCTTCTTCGCACGGAAGAATCCACTTAATCTTTTAAACAATTCTTCTTTTGTAATTATAAATATCCCTTCTGACATCTTCTCGGCATAAATTATCTCAGTCATTAAAGTTTTTTCTAAAAAAGAGAGGCCTTCCACTAAAGCAATGCCTGAACAATAATAGCTTCCCTTAACATTCAAATTTGCTAAATTAATTTTCAAAGAAGAGGCTTTTTTAAAATATTTTCTAAACATTTCTTCTCTTGCCTCCCGACGCTGAAAATAAGTTTTTCTTTTTACTCCAGTACAAGGAGATAAACGATGAATAACAATCCTATCGGTTAAATTAATATTTTTTAAAATGTGTTCGAGTTCATCCTCTCTTTGTAAGGCAATGATATGAGAAGGAGAAATTATATCAATCATATTTTCTTTTAAAGTACGGCCGGGATTTCCTTTTACTAATCCGGTAGTATCAACGATTATTATTTCTGCCCCTTTTTTCTTACCTTCATCAATTAACTTTTTAGTTCCACAAATGGTGGGTAAAAAATAATTAATGGGAGATGTTGAACCTATAAAATATAAGCTATCTGTTGAGAACTCTTTTAAGCTCTTTGTTGGCTTATTAATTAATACCATGCCCATAGTAGTAGGTGGCCCCAAGTCAGATTGTCCCATATCTACATCGACAATTCCAACTTTCCGTCCATGTTTAGCCCAAAAATTAATAAATAATAGAGTACAGATACTCTTCCCGGTATCGGTTGCCCCTAATACCAATACTGCCCCCCTGTCTTTTAAAATTTTATTAGCTATTCCGATCCAATCTCCGGGCATAAAATATTCTTCTGTTAATTTTTCCTGTTTCATCTTTTGCCTCAATTTATTTCAGTTTATTATGGCGGGTTCGATGAATCGAACCCCTACTTTAATTCAGAGACAGATGGGCTTGTTCCCTATTTTCACAGGAACAGGCTCTGTAAAAACGGGGAACGCCTGTGCTACGGTTTTATATTGATCATTAAGGCGTATGCAATACGCCCCTACTTCTGGCTTCCGAATACTGGCTTCTTTTTTTCTTCTTTCTCCACTATATACTATATACTCGATACTCGATACTATATAATTAATATATTCTACATTTGTTTTAAAATTCCTGCTATTTTATAAAAATTGTGCTATAATTATTTTGGAAATAAGAATTTTTTCTTTTTCGTTCTAACTTTCTCCCATCAGGGGAAAGGAGAGATTAATATGAAAAAAAGGACAATTATCTTCTTTCTTATTTTAATATTTATTTTCTTTTACTCTCTGAAAGAAAATTATACTACTCCTAAGCCATCTATTTACCTTCTCCAATTAAATGGTATTATAAAACCTATTACCTCTCAATATGTAGTCGGAGGGATCGAAGATGCTGAGGCAGAAAAGGCAGAATGTTTAATCCTACAATTAGATACTCCCGGTGGACTGGATACCTCAATGAGAGACATAATAAGAAAGATGCTAAATTCCACTATCCCTATTATAGTTTATGTCTCTCCTTCCGGTGGCAGGGCAGCCTCAGCCGGAGTTTTTATCACTTTAGCCAGTAATATTGCTGCTATGGCTCCGGGGACTAATATCGGAGCTGCTCACCCGGTTGTTATGGGTGGAGAAGAGATTGATGAAGAAATGAAAGCTAAAATGGAAAATGATGCGGCAGCATATATTAAGACCATTGCTGAAAAGAGGGGAAGAAATGTAGAATGGGCAGAAAAGGCAGTAAGAGAAAGTGTATCTATTACTGAACAGGAAGCCATCGAAATCGGAGTAATAGAATTTATCGCCAATGATGTAGAGGAATTAATAGAAATTATTGATGGGGTAAGGGTGACCACCGCAAGTGAGACAAGAATACTTAAGACTAAAGGGGCAGAAATAATTCCGGTAAAAATGACTTTTAAAGATTTATTTCTCCATTCCCTGACCAATCCTAATATAGCTTACATCTTATTATTCTTGGGAATTTATGGTATCCTGGGTGAATTTAGCAATCCCGGCTCTTTTTTTCCTGGGATTGTAGGAGGAATAAGTCTTGTCTTAGCTTTTGTAGCTTTCCAGAGTATACCTATAAATTATGGAGGACTCCTGCTCATCATCTTCGGTATTGTGCTCTTTGTTATAGAAGTATATACTCCTACTTTTGGAGTTCTTACTGCCGGTGGGGTTACCTCTCTTATTTTAGGTTCTTTTATGTTACCTAAATCCACAGCTCCCTTTTTAAGGATTTCTTTAGGATTAATTATCTCTATGTCCCTTGCCACCGCAGCTTTCTTTGTCTTCGCTCTAAGTAAAGGTATTAAGATTCAATGGAAAAAGCCAGTTACCGGTAGAGAAGGTCTTTTGGGAAAAATAGGAATCGCCAAAACCAGCCTTACTCCGGAAGGCACGATATTCATTCATGGAGAGAGATGGCAGGCTTCTACTGAAGGTGAAAAAATTAAAGAAGGAGAAGAAGTGGAAGTATTAGAAGTAAAGGGTCTTAATCTTATAGTCAAAAAATATAACAGAAAGGAGTAGGATAAAATGGAAATAATTGCTAATCTACAAATTTACCTGGGAATTTTAATAATAGTTTTACTAATATTATCTCAGGCTGTAAAAATACTGCGGGAATACGAAAGAGGAGTAATCTTCAGATTGGGAAGATTAGTTGGTGCTAAAGGCCCGGGGTTGATTCTTTTGATCCCTATTGTAGATAGAATGGTAAGGGTAAGTCTGCGAATTATTACTATGGATGTCCCGGCACAGGAAGTAATTACCAAAGATACGGTCCCAGTAAAGGTAAATGCGGTCATCTACTTTAGAGTAGTTAATCCGGAAAATGCAGTGGTAGAAATACAAAATTTTGTCACTGCTACTTCTCAAATCGCCCAGACTACCCTGCGCAGTGTTTTAGGACAGATGGAATTAGATGAATTATTATCCCAGAGAGAAAAAATAAATCAGACCTTGCAAAAAATTGTGGATGAACATACTGGTCCCTGGGGAATTAAGGTTACTGCGGTAGAAACTAAAGACATTGAATTGCCAGAAGGTATGAAAAGGGCGATGGCTAAACAGGCTGAGGCTGAAAGAGAAAGAAGAGCAAAGATAATTCATGCCGAAGGAGAATATCAAGCCTCAGAAAAATTAGTCAAAGCTGCTGATAGAATCGCCAAACAACCCACTGCTTTACAACTTAGATATTTACAGACCTTAACTGAAGTTGCAACTGAGAAAAATTCTACTACTCTATTTCCTATACCTATCGACTTGATTAAACCTTTTCTGGAAAATTATAGTTCCAAAGAAAGTAAAAAGAAATAAATAAAGGTCATTCCTGCGCCCCAGGAATGACCTTATATATAATAATTTAATCTAAGCGGTAATTTTATATACTTTATCGCCATGGCGAACTCTATCTTTCACCTTGATTCCTACCCCATCGCCGGTTTTAGCAGAATCTATAGCTTGGTGTTCTATTTGCATAGAGTTTATTTTTTGTTCAAAATCAGTAGTATGCCCAACAAAATGAATTGTATCACCCAAACTTAATTCTCCATTGTTAATAACTAAAGCAGCAACACCTATTTTGGCAAAGTAATCAGTTACTTTTCCAATCAGTACTTCGGCCATTTTTTTTACCCTCCTTTATCTTATAAATTTTTAATAAGCTCGGGCAAAATACACTAAAGTAGAAGATTCCTTCCCACAATAAATACATTTTCCCGAAACTTTTTCTTGCTCAAAAGGAATGCATCTTATACTTGCTTTGGTTTCTTCTTTTATCTTATCTTCACAATCTTCACTTCCACACCAATAAGTCTTGATTAATCCTCTCTGTTTTTCGATAATTTTTTTGAATTCATTATAATCGGAGGTCTCCCGAATATTTTCTTCTAAAAATTTCTTGGCTCGGGTAAAAAGATTTCCTTGAATATTATCTAATAATTCTTTAACTGTCTCTACTAATTTTTCTTCCTTTACGGCTGTCTTTTCTCCGGTGTCCCTTCTCACCAACATCACCTGGCCCTTAGCCATATCTTTAGGCCCGATCTCCAGTCTTAAAGGAACTCCTCTCATCTCCCATTCGTTGAATTTCCAACCAGGGGTATACCCATCTCGAGTATCAATCTCAACCCGAAAATCTTTCTTTAAAATAGCGCGGATACTCTCGGCTTTCTCTAAAACCTCTTTCTTGGTTTTATCGAACATAATGGGTACTATAATTATCTGAACGGGGGCAACCTTAGGAGGTAATTTTAAACCCCGTTCATCACCATGCACCATCACCAATGCCCCAATTAATCTGGTAGTCGTCCCCCAGGAGGTCTGCCAGACATATTTCTCTTTCTGGTCTTCATCTAAAAATTTAATATTAAAGGCTTTAGCAAAATTTTGTCCCAAGTTATGCGAGGTTCCTGCTTGTAAAACTTTGCCATCAGCCATAAGGGCTTCTAAAGTATAAGTATGTAATGCCCCGGCAAATTTTTCTTTTTCAGTCTTTCGCCCTACAATTACCGGTATAGCCAGATCTTTTTCAATATAATCACGATAAACTTGATTTAATATTTTTAAGGTCTCTTTTTCTGCCTCTTGCTCGGACTTGTGGGCAGTATGCCCCTCCTGCCAAAGAAATTCGGTAGTCCTTAAAAACAGACGGGTCACCTTCTCCCAACGTACAATATTTACCCATTGGTTTAAAAGGATGGGAAGGTCTCTCCAGGACTTGACCCACTTAGAATAAAGACTGCAGATAACTGCCTCTGATGTGGGACGAACAGCTAACCTCTCTTCTAATTTCTGACTCCCTCCATGAGTAACCCAGGCTACTTCCGGAGCAAAACCCTCTACATGCTCTGCCTCTTTCTTTAATAAACTCTCGGGAATAAACAAAGGAAAATAAGCATTCTTATGTCCGGTTTCTTTAATTCTTCTATCTAAGCCTGCCTGCATATTCTCCCATAGACCATATCCATAGGGTCTAATTACCATACAACCTTTTATGGTGGTATAGTCGGCCAGTTCTGCTTTTCTTACTACATCCACATACCATTGTGGAAAGTTCTTCTCTTTTGAGGCAATTTCTTTAACAAATTCTATATCTTTCTCCACCAATGTTCCTCCCCTATTTAGTCCTTATCTTATTACAGTTTTGTAATATATTTATTAAAGATTTTACCATAATTTAATGCACTTGTCTAAAATTTTATATGCTTATAGACAGGAGAAACATTTGTCCTACTATAAAAAGACGAGATAAAATAGATAATAAAAAAACATATTTTAATATAATTATCTGAATTTTTACTAAAATAAGGAAATATGATGTTGGTTATTACTGTTGTATTATAGCTTGGCTTTCTGAACTGCGGCTTTAGCCAAAACCTGGGTCGGGTCTATTATCGGTACCGAGACATCTCCCTCTTTTAGGATTAGAGGAATCTCGGTACAACCGGTAATTATTGCTTCTGCTCCCCTATCGATTAATTTTTGAGCGATTTTCAAAATATTTTTTTTAATCTCCTCAGATAAATTTCCTGCCTTTACTGCATAGATTACTTTCAAAACTTTTTCCTTATCCTTCTCTTCAGGAGAGATAATTTCTATTTTAAATTTTTTAAAGTGTTGATGATAAATTTTCGTTTTATAAATACCTATGGAAGCTAAAAGCCCTACTTTTTGTATTGGGGAAATTTTTTTCCGGGTTTCTTTGGCAGTTTCTTCAATCATATTTAATATTGGTATTTTGACACTTTCTTGAATGGAGGGAAGGAAATAATGAGCAGTGTTGCAGGGGATAATTATGAAATCTGCTCCAGCCCTCTCTATGTTTTGAGCGGTCTCTCGTAAAGCCGGAAGAGGATCTTTTCCTTTTCCTAAGATGGCTGCAGTCCGATCTGGTATCTTGGGATTATTATCAATAATTATCTTTAAATGATCCTGGTCTTTTTCTGCGGGAGTAAATTTAATTATCTTATAAAATAAGTCTATAGTGGCCTCGGGCCCCATTCCACCTAAAATACCGATAATCTTCTCTGGCATTTTTATTTTTACTTCCTTTTCACCAGATTATTTATTTACACTTATTTCAAAAACTAATTTATTATACTATAAAAATACATAAAATCCTTCTTTTTTGGAAAAACATTTTCATTATTTAATTTTTTGTAATTTTATGAAACCTTTCTTTTTTATATTTTTTAATATAAAATTAAAAAAATATTAACTGTCAGGAGGTAAAACAAGATGAAAATTGGGATAATCTCTGATACGCATGATAATCTGCCCCAGATAAAAAAAGCAGTGGAAATTTTCAACCGGGAAAAAGTTGAACTAGTTCTGCATGCCGGTGATTTTGTCTCTCCCTTTATTTTCTTAGAGTTTAAAAATTTAAGCTGTCCTCTAAAAGGAGTGTTTGGAAACAATGATGGAGATAAACTTTACCTTCAAGAAAAATTTAAGGGGATAGGAGAGCTTTATCCTGCGCCATATAATGTGAACATAAATGATAAAAATATTATTATACTTCATAAAGAAAAATTAATAGATGCCCTGGCAGAGAGTCAAAAATACGACATAATTATCTATGGACACACTCACCGAACTGATTTGCGTAAAATCGGAAAGACCCTCATAATAAATCCGGGTGAATGTGGAGGCTGGCTAACCGGGAAGAGTACCATTGCCTTACTGAATCTGGAGAATTTAGAGGCAAAGATTATAGAACTAGCGTGTAGCGTTTAGCGCATAGCGTATAGAAATAGTTTGCTGGTTACATAGTTAGTTGGTTAATTGGTTAAGATAGCGAAATCGTATCTCGGGAAGAAAATAATAATATATAATATTAGGGGCAAACCTTGTGTCTGCCCATGATGAGTAATGTGTTGTAGGAGTTCGATTTATCGAACCCTCAATGAAACGGAGTCGAATAAATCCGCCCCCTACCTCTAATACTAATAGTCTAATCAAATATTAAGTAGGGGCGTATAGCAATACGCCCCTACGATAACCGAAAATTGATTGTCTCCATTTAAAAATTATAAACTTGCAACTTGTATCTTGTAACTCGCAACCTGTATTTATGCTAACGACTAATATATCTTGTATTTTGTATTTTTCTTACATTTATTACCCGCACCTATACGCTAAACGCTGTACGCTCCACGCTAGGTTTATTCGCTAACGACTAATTTCATTCTCTCTCGCTTACCTCTTCTAACAGCTTCAAAGTCTGTTCCAGTTTTTGCAGTTCTTCTCCATATTTGCTCCAGTTGCCTTCGCGAGCAAACTCTTGAGCACTTTCGTAATATCCTGCTGCTTCCTTAATTAAATCTTTAAGAGTTTTTTCTTCACCGGTTACTACAATTTCTCTTTCTATAAAGCTCCCGGCAAAGAGTTTTTCTAAAGCTTCTTCCAGATTATTTCCCATCACCACATCAGAACCATTAGAAACGATTACTCTTTTCAGTTCGGGAATCTCACCCATCTCAGCCCGCAAATACAAAGGCTCAACGTAGATTATCGATTCTTCTATAGGGATTACTAGTAAATTTCCTCGGATAACCGTAGAACCTTTCTGTCCCCATAAGGTTAATTGTTGAGAGATTTCCGAATTCTGGTCAATCCGCGCTTCTATCTGCATCGGGCCAAAGATTAATTTTTCCTTAGGGAATTTATAAACAATTAAATTTCCGTATTCAGGCTGGTCATTTTTAGCAGCCAGCCAGGCAATCATATTATTCTTGGTAGAAGGAGTAAAGGGAGTCATCAAAATAAATTCTTCCCTTTCGTGACCCGGGAGTCTGGTTACAATATAATATGGTTCCATCTTGATTTCATTTTCTGCATAAATCTCATTGGGAACGTTCCAGTAATCTTCCTTATTATAAAATACATCGGGATCCGTCATATGGTAAGTAGAATAAAGCTCAGCTTGTACCTGGAAGAGGTCTTTGGGATAACGAATATGCTCCTTTAAATCCTCAGGCATCTGGTCAAAGTTCTTAAACAATTGCGGGAATATATTTTTATAGACTTCAGCTACAGGGTCTTTCTGATCTATAATATAAAAATCCATTGTCCCATTGTAGGCATCAATTACCACCTTGACCGAATTTCTAATATAATTGAAGTAACCCCCTGCAACAGGAGTAGAGTAAGGATAATTACTAGATATGGTATAAGCATCCTGTATCCAGAACAATTTCCCTTCCTTGGAAATTACCATATAAGGATCTTTGTCATAACCCAGGAAAGGAGCTACTTTATTAACCCTCTCCTTAATATTGCGATTGATCATAATTCGACTCTCGGGAGTAAGATTAGTGGTGAGTAAAATCTGCATATTAGAATATTTTATAGAAAAAAGAATCCTTCTCCATAGAGAAGAGACCGGCATCCCGCCATTACCTGCATAGGTACTGTAAACATTCTCATCTCCCTTAGGATAATCAAACTCTTTGGCTTTGGTCTTTACAATTACATAACCTTTGGTTATCTCTCCATAATAAATTTCCGGTCTTGTAATAGTAAGATTTACACTGGAAACCGGAGGAATATCTTTAATCAACAGTTCGGGAAGGCCTTCTCCGCTAATCTTATTAACCGGATTTACTACTACCCCATAGCCATGAGTATAAGTTAATACCTCATTTACCCAGGTCCTGGCCTGTTCTGGTATCTTATCTTTATCTAATTCCCGGGGAGAGACCATCACCTGCTGATAGTTTCCGTTAAAATAATAACGGTCTACATCTACACTATTAAAATCATAATATAACCTGATGGCCTGAATCTGTTTTAGAGTCTGTTTTATAGGTCTCCAATCCCAGAGTCGGATATTTCTAATTGTATCCTCATTTTTTTCAATATCCTCGAGACTTATCTCTTCCTTTACCGGAAATTCTTCCTCCTTAATCTTATCTAAACCATAGGCAACCCGGGTAGCTTCAATATTATTTAATATATAAGGTCTCTCCTTGGTGCCCTCATTAGGTAAAACTACTGCCCTTTGCATAATCTCGGGATAAATTCCCCCCAGCAAGACAGAGGCACCAACCAACACCGCCAATCCCAAAGCTGGCAATTTCCAATTTTCTTTCCTGGCAGTTACAAAAAACAGCACTGCGCAAACCAAAGCTAAAATCATTAAAACTCTCAAGGCAAATAGAGTGGCATGGGTATCAGCATATCCTGCTCCGAAGATAACCGCACGAGTAGAGTAGAGAATCTTAAAGGCGTTTAACCAATACTGCCAGGACTTTAAAATTAATATGAACCCGATAAGTAAGGAAAGATGTCCCTTGACCGGTGTTTCAATAATAAGTTTTTTATATTCATATTTTATCGCTCTTTTAATAATATAAATAGCAGCCACTACAACGGTAATAAGGGTAAGAGCAAAGGACAACCAGTTTCTGAGGAATTCCCAGAAAGGCAGACCGAACATATAAAAACCGATATCCCTATTAAAAATAGGGTCAGCTATTCCAAATGAAGTCCTGTTGAAATAAATCAGAATCTTTTCCCAGCTGGCGCCCTCGGAAAATCCCATAAATAGCGCAATAATCAGGGAAAACCATAAAACAAATTTTTTATTTATCTGAATATTTTGTAGGCTTTTATACAGTTGAATCTCCGGCCTTTCAAACTCATCCTGACTTATTTCCACCTGAAACTCCGGAGCAAAACGTCGAGCAAAAGAAAGATTTATAAAAGACAATATAAAAAATGCTGCGGCAAAAAACAGCATAACTACCCCTTTAGTTAGTAGTATCTTCCAAAAAACAGCAACATATTGTACTGACTTAAACCATATTAGATCAATATAAACTGAGGCCATCGCACCTACAATTATTACCATTAATAAGATTACGCCAATAATGATCCATTTTAAATTCTTTGTTTTATCAGCCATTTCTTTCCTCCAATTTTTATTTTTATATTTGTATTATATCATCCTATACTAATATTGCAATAAATGAAAAAAATTGCCAAAAGGTGCCTGGCACCTTTGGTTAACTTTTTAAAATAAATCCTTATAACTTTTAAGTTTAAAAAGAGATTTTGTGTTTTTTATTGCCTTTACGATTGCCCGAGCCATTACTTCCGCTGCAATTGCCCCCACTACATTCGCTCCTGCTTCCACTTCGCCAGTAGCCATACAAAAGATGGTATCTCCATCAAACATTGTATGAGCGGGGCTTATAGTCCGGGCATAACCATCCTGGGCCATCATCGCTACTTTGGTTGCTCCGGCTTTGGTTAGCTTTGCATTAGTGGCTATAACTCCTATGGTAGTGTTTTTAGAAAAATTGTCTTTAGTTTTTTGAGGGAAATTTCTTAAAAAAGACATGGTATTAGCAAAACTTTTCTTGTCCTCAGTTAAGACTCCGGCAATAATTTCTCCGTTTTCCGGATCAATTACATCTCCCAGACAATTTACCGCTACAATTGCCCCTATAATCAATTCCTGAGATTTAAAACTGGCAGTACCTAAACCGCTCTTCATGCAGCGAAGTCCGCCAAATATCTTCCCTACCGTTGCCCCGGTCCCGGCTCCAACATTACCCTGTCTGACTTCCGCATCAGAAGCATTAAGAGAGGCATCATAGCCCATTCTGGCATCAGGTCTTATTCGGTAATCACCTACACCCAAGTCAAAGAGAACTGCACCGGGGACTATAGGAACTTTGGTTAGCACCACATCAAAACCTATTCCTTTTTCTTCCAAATACTTCATCACCCCTGATGCCCCATCCAATCCGAAGGCGCTGCCTCCGCCTATATAAATAGCGTGAGCTTTATCTATCAGATTTACCGGATTTAAAAGGTCCGTCTCCCGTGTGCCCGGAGCTCCTCCCCGCACATCTAATCCCGTTACTGCTCCCTTCTCACATATAACCACCGTGCAGCCGGTCCCGGCTTTTAAATCCTGGCTGTGACCTACTTTTATCCCCGGCACATCTATAATGGCATCTTTTAAAACTCTCGGACTTTCCTTATCGTTCATCTCTCTTGCTCCTTGCCTTCAATAGTATTTTATCCGAAGCTTCTATCTAATCTCTTTTTTAAATTATAGCTTATTATACTATTCGATAAAACGAATTAAAAACTCTCTTCCCTATACTTTACCCTTCAAAAATTGCTCTTTTTAGTCCAATTTTTACTCTTTTAAAATACGAAAAAGGCTTACATTTTAATTATAAACAAGCTTTATAAATTGATATTACTTCTTCTAAAGATAATTTATAGGGATCTGAATATTTAAAAAGCGAACCCATAGTATCCATCGAATTTTTAGCCAATATTTCTGCCTTATCTTTTATAATACCAAAATTACTAAGTTTAAGATCTTCCATACCAACATTCTTAATAAGTTTTTTCAGAGCAGAAATAAAAGCAAATGCTTTTTCTTTTTCAGGAAAAAGATCAATATTTTCTCCCATAGCTTTCGCCAAATTTACAAACCTCTCAGGGCACTTTTCTGCCATAAAGCTAAAATATGCTACAGATAAAGCGATTAAACCTGCTCCATGAGGTAGCTCTGGGTGAAAAGCACTAAGAGCATGCTGCATAGAATGGTGGGAGACACAGGAGGACAAAGATTCAACTATTCCTGATTCTGTACTAGCCCAGGCAACAGCTGAACGTGCTTCCAAGTTTTTACCTTCATGAACAGCCATAGGAAGATATTTTGTGATAAGACTTACTGCTTCTAAAGCATACATATCGCTTGCCGGTTGATTTTTTATAGATAGATATCCTTCTGCAGAATGGAAAAAAGCATCCATCCCTTGATAAGCAGTAAAATCTGGAGGGATACTTAACATCAGCTCAGGGTCTACTATAGCCAAAGATGGTAAGCTATAATCACCACCAAAGCCAATTTTTTCATTGGTCTCTGTTTTGGTGATAACTGTCCAGGGATCGGTTTCGGTACCTGTCCCGGCGGTAGTGGGAATGGCGACTATCGGTAGAGCTCCTTTTTCTACTTCTTTGCCTTTACCGCTGCCTTCGCTTATATAATCCCAATATTCTCCTGGATTTTTAGCCATAATAGCAATACTTTTTGCCGAATCAATGGAGCTTCCACCTCCCAAACCAATAACGAAATCACAGTTATTATCTTTAGCTATTTTAGCTCCTTCAGCTACATGTTCTGATATAGGATTAGGAAGAATTTTATCGAACAGAACGGTTTGAACTCCATTTTCTTTTAAATATCCCCTGACTCGGTCAAGATAACCATATTTTTTCATTGAATTTCCAGAACTGATAACCACGAGAGCTTTTTTACCAGGTAAATATGGTGTAGTAGAGAGTATATTTAGTCCACCTGCTCCAAATATAATACGAGTTGGCATGTAATAATCAAATTTTAATTTCATTTATTCTTCTCCTTATATTATTTTTATAAGTTTATTGGTAATTAATATTTTAAATACGTGAAAGATCAACATCTTTTGGTAAATTCAGTATAAACACCTCTAATAATTCAATTAATTGTTCGATATCTCTTAAGTGACAGCTTTCCAGGGGGGTGTGTGTATATCTTACTGGAAATCCCACCTCTATCGAGGGAATTCCTTTGTTCTCGAGTTGTAAAAAAGAAGCATCGGTTAAGCCTCCGTAAAAGACATTCCTCTGTATTTGAATGTTTGCTTTATTTGAAGCTTTTTCAAATAAATTTAGTAATTTTGGATTAGGCACAACACCTCCCAGGGTCCCCCTTCCGTGAAAACTGTAAGTGTTAATCACCGGCCCTCCCCCAAGTCTTACATCTGTTTTATCGAGGTCAGGTGTATCGCAAGATACCGCTACATCTATAGCTATAGCAAAATCAGGGTTTATTGCCCGGGCAGCAGGCAGTACTCCCCTTAAATTGTATTCCTCCTGAACCGAACCTACCAGATAAATTTCCGGAGAATATTTTTTATTTAGAAGTCTTTCCATAAGGCAAAGTAGAACCAGGCAGCCTCCTCGATTATCAATAGCAGGTGAAAAAACAATAGGACCGTTTTGAATAAAATCTCTGGCGTAAGTAATTGAACTACCCACATTAACCCCCAAAGATAGAACTTCTTGAGGGCTGGAACAACCTATATCGATATACAGTTCCTCGATGGGTATTACCTCATATCTTTCACTAACAGCGGTAAGATGGTGGGATTTACTGCCAACAATTCCCTCGATAAAATTACCTTTCTCCGCTCTCACCAGCACTTTACAGCCTAACAGTATCTTTTCGGGGATGCCCCCAATTTTCTCTACTCTTAGAAAACCATTGGAACTAATTTTACGTATAATCATTCCCACTTCGTCCATGTGAGCTATTATCATAATTTTTGGCCCCTTAGAAGGAGCCCTGAAACTGGCTATGACATTCCCCAGTGAATCGACCTCTGCTTTAATCCCGTACGCCTTTGCTTTTTCATACATATATTTAATTATCGGCTCTTCAAAACCGGAAGGGCTGGAGATAGCGGTTAATTCTCTAAGTTGATCTTCTAATCTTTTAAATTTATTCATAATTAATTTCCTCAATTTTTATTTATTTAAAAATTTTATCTTTTAGAAATGGCTACCAAGTTGTGAGATACCTTAGATGTTGCTCGATACAGCTCTTTATAAAGCTTAAAATATTCACCGTACAGAGAACTATTTTTCTCTACAGGAGTTATTTTTTTATCCCATTCAATCCAACTTAAAATATCCTCCAATGATTTATTATATCCAATACCCAAGCCTGCTAAAAAAGCATCACCATAACAAGCCCCTAAAGTTATTTTGGGAACTAACTGTTCTAATTTTGTAACATCACTTACAATCTGTAATAAGACCGCACTGTTGGTTCCTCCCCCGATAGCTACCACTCTTTTTATCGGCAGACCCGCTTTCTCTATGTTCTCTATGTTATCCCTAATACCATAGGCTATTGCTTCTAAAATTGCCCTGAAGATATGTCCCTTTTTATGGAATAGGCTTAATCCGACTAATACTCCTCGGGCGTTAGGGTCATTTACCGGAGTCCTTTCTCCGCTAAAATAGGGTAAGAGCAAAAGCCCTTCAGATCCCGGGGGAATTTCCTCAGCCAATCTATCTAATAACTGGTATGAATAACCGTCTAATAGGTCACTGAACCAGGACATTACTGCTCCCGAAGTAGACATACCGGCGGCAATTGCATACTGCTCTGGTTGTAAAAATATAGTAGGCCATATATTTCTGTCCGCTTTAGCAAACTTATCAGTTATCTCTATAAAGAAGGAGCTGGTCCCGTACATTATCATCAAGTCACCGCTTTCTATCACTCCGGAACTTATAGCTTCTGACGCTGCATCTGATGTACCGGCAATGACTTTTGTGCCCTCTTTCAATCCTGTTTCTTTAGCAGCTTCTCCGGTAATCTCACCAACTATGTCGGTAGTCCAGCTTATTTCTGGTAATAAATCGAGAGGAGCATCCGGCCAAAGAGCGTCTGTCCATTCTTTTTTCCTGCAATCAAAGAGGGGATTAAAGGTGCTTGCCGTATAATAATCTATTACCGAACGGCCAGTCAGACGGTAGACCAAATAAGTTGTGGCGGTAACGATCTTGGCTGTCTCCTTAAAAAGCTCTGATTCATTTTTCATAAACCATAATATCTTCGGACCGGCAGCTTGAGAGGATAGAAGAATTCCGTTATATTTCAGAAGCTTATCCTTGCCGATTCTTTCGGTCATTTCAGAAATCTCTTTTTCGGCTCGATTATCTATTCCGTACAAAATAGCGTTCCGAAGCGGCTCCCCTTTGCTGTCTAAAGGCAGTATAGTCGGGGCAATGGCACTACAGCCCACCGCCGAAATAGAGCCATTGTCGATACCGGTCTTTTGGAGAAGGTCTTTGGTTAAAAATACAAAGTCATTCCACCAGGAAAAAGCATTATGTTCAGTATAACCAGCCTTAGGAATAATCAGATTATGAGTACAGCAAGAATCTCCCAATACTACACCATCTTTAGTTACAATAACTCCTTTTGACCCATGGGTGCCTATATCAATACCTAAAGTACAGCCTTCATGCATAATCATCCTCTTTTAAAATTAAGTTTTAACAAGCCTGGAAATAAACATTTATAACAAATAGATAATTAGCTATGAAGAATTTTTATTTCTTCAAATTTTTTCTAAGTGAACTTACTTTTTGCATAAGCTTGTTTACGCGCTCCTGGCTGACCGGATTCCAGGTGATTCCATCAACTTTAAAAGCTGTTCCTATAATAGCACCATCAACTTCTTTTAAAATATCTTCTACGGTATCAGAAGTAACTCCCGTATTAGCTAAAACCGGCACCTCGCCTGCATTCTCTTTAATCTCTTTAAAGAGGTTCATTTTGGCAACTATTCCTGTAACCGGACCAGAGACCAACAGGGCATCTGGTAAAGAGGACATAATAACACTCTTAGTAACGACTGATAGAGGTCGGGGAGCTACCGGTGCGGAGAATTCAGCATTTATATTAAAGAACAGTCTAATATTTTCCGCCTTTATCAGTTTTCGATAGGAGAATACTTCATGGCAGTTAGTATGCCACATCCCCATATCCCCAGCATATTCATTGGTAAAAATCTCTCTTACAAAACTAGCTCCCGCTACTTTGCCTATTCCTAAAGCGGCGATAGGATCCCAAAGTACATCTACCCCAAAAGGTACTCTTACCTGAGATTTTACCTTGCCAATAACATAAGACATCGCTGCTATCGTTCCTACCCCAGCTTTAAAGGAATACGGTCTGTCATGTTCGTTGCAAAACATAATACCATCTACTCCACCAGATTGGAGTTTTTCCACATCCTGAATCACACCTTTTACAATCGCTTCTATTCCCCCAATATCATCGTACAGATAGTTCCCTGGTAAAGGTAATAAGTGTACCATCCCGATAATCGGTTTTTCTACTCCAAAGATACCTTCTAATACATTTGCCACAATATGATCCTCCTCGTATTAATACAATTATATTTCTATATTTACAAAACAAGCTTAACAGACAAATCAAACTCTTCGTTTAAATTTACAATCTGTAAATCTTCCTCTGGCGTCCCTTTTTTAAATAGCAAAATAAAACTGGCTTTTGTAGATAGCGGATAGGGAAGCCAATGCCACACTCTTGGTTTAAAGTTAAATCCCTTTGAGCCATCAACAAAGAAAGCCTTGATTGATTTTGTATTAGGTAGATTGGAGGAAATAGAATTATTGTCCGGTAAAGCCACCACTACCACTGACTGACCCAATACGGGCATCATGGCTTCCGAAGTATTTATATGACATTCCAAATTTTTACATAAGAAAGGGCGCTGGGACTTTACATTAAGCCAACAAAACTGACTGGCCCCTTTATCTACTTTTACCTCATCGATTCCACACCAAAGGTCAAGTTCATCATTAGAAAAATCCGGTTTGGTATGCGGTACATCTATTATCTCCCCATAAGGTTTAAAAGATTCCCCCGTCAACTCCTCTATTTTAATCTCAACTAATTTCATCTTTCCTCCTTCTTAAATAATCATCATTTATTAGAATTGGAAACATGGGTACTCATTGTATAGGCACTGTCCTTTAACGTTGAATAAGTGCCTTCATACTGGTCTATAAAAAATTTATATTTTTTATGATTGTCCATATTCGGAACGACTGTCTCTTTAAATTTTACCATCTTATTTGCTGCTTCGGTAATACTATTGTACTTCCCGGCAGCAACAGCACTTAGAATTGCTGAACCTAATGCTGCTGCCTCTGAAGTAGTAGTCTTCTTGATGGGCAGTCCGGTTACATCAGCATAGATTTGAAGCCACAGTTTACTGTGTGTGGTTCCTCCGCAAGCGATTATTTCATTAATTTCAAAATTGCTCTTTTTCATTACTCTTAAGATTACCTCTGTCCCGTATGCGACCGCTTCCATTATAGCCCTATATATGTGTACCGGAGTATGTTTTAAAGAAAGCCCTCTAATAACCCCTCTGCTATAGGGGTCAACATACGGTGTTCTGTTCCCTTGCCAGTGTTCCAGAATAATTACTCCTTCCGAACCAGGGGATAATTTTTCTGCTTGCTTATCCATATATTGATAGATACTTAGATTCTGCTTGGCTGCTTCCTCTTCTATCTTCTTATTGATAAAATTCATCTTAAACCACTTTAACACCGAACCAGTTGAAGTCTGACCACCTTCTATTATATAGGCATCATCAATTACTGCATCAGGATAGGTCCCAAAAAGACCCTTAACATGAAACCTTTTATCAGATATGCCGATTAAAAGATGGGAAGAACCGGTAATATAAGCTAGCTGCCCAGGCTTTAAGGCATTTAAGCCGATAACCGCAATAAAGGCATCAGCTCCTCCCTGGGCAACCGGAATCCCCTCCGGCAAACTTGTTTTGTCTGCAATTTCCTTTCTTAATCTTCCGGCAACTTCACCAAGCTTTAAGACTCTCTTGGGTAGTTTTTCAAATATATCTTCGAGCCCTATCTTTTTATAAAACCCTTTGGGAAATCCACCCTTCTCATTATCATAATATTCTCTAACCGAAGTTGTATTTATCCCCAAAGTCCATTCACCGGTCAGTTCAAAGGTAATCCAATCTGTATATTCGGCAATTACTTTTGATTTTTTATAAACTTCTGGTTGGTTTCTCTTGACCCATAAATTTTTACAAGGAAACCACTCTGCTGAAACTTTGCTGTATCCGTTATACCCTCTCGCCGGATCATCGATAGACTCGATAAATTTTGCTTCCTCAGATGATCTTACGTCCATCCATATAATAGGATCCCGGGTAGGCTTATTATTTTCATCGAAGAAGACCACCGAACAGCAGGTTGCATCAAGGCCGATTGCTATGACTTTCTTGGGATTAATTCCGGAAATACGGATGGCTTCCACAATAGATTTAATGAGAGCTTCTCTCCATTCTTCCACTTTCTGTTCAGCCCAAGCAGGGTGTTTGTAATATGTCTTATAGGGATGGGAACCGAATCCGAGGATGTTCCCCTCAAGATCAAATACTCCTGTCCTGATACTTTCAGTACCTGCATCAATTCCCAGTAAATATTCAGCCATACCTTTTAACCTCCATTCATTAATTTTTACTCTCTAAGTATTCATAAAAAGCTTTTATCAGCAACATACCCGCAACTGCACCGGGATCTTTCTTACCTATTGATTTTTCTCCATACCAAACAACTCTTCCATGTTTTGGGAGCATCCCTTTAGTAGCTTCAGCTCCAACTTTAGCTGCTTCATAAGCTTTCTTAAAGCCTTCTTTTAAGTCCATCCCATCTTCAGAAGCTAATTTGAGAGCTTGAAAAGCAGGGTATAGAGAATCAATAATAGTCTTCTCCCCCGGTTCGGCCTTTCCTCTTTCCATTATTCCTTCCACAAAAGCAGAAGCCATTAAAACAGAGTCAGATAAATCAACTTCAGTCTTACCTTTAATAATTTTACCGGCTCTCATAAAACCGGTAGCCATAAGGGTACCTAAAGTAGAGGGAACAGTCTCTGCTAAGTTCATACCAACTTTCATAAATACTCTTCCTATATCCTCTTCCTCCAGTAGTGATATCATTTCATAGACTTTGGAAAATCCGGTACTCATAGTAATCCCTAAATCTCCGTCACCTATCGCCGAATCCAGTTTAAATAAGTTTTCTTTATTTTCAACCATTATATCTTTAATCTTAGCAAATAAGCCTTCTAGATCCGAAGAATTTAGTTTATTCATATTATATAAATCTCCCTTTTTATTCAAGTTCTGCTTGCACAAAGAAAGGGGTATCTGCTGACTTTTTTAATAACTCTTTTAGCTCATTATCGAGTTTTAATAGGGAAATAGACATTCCGGCCATTTCCATAGAAGTGGCAAACTCACCGATATAGGGATGGTATACATTTATCTTCTTGTCTTTTAATATTTGTGCTACTTTTCTATATACTACATACAGTTCCTCTTTAGGGGTAGCTCCTAAGCCATTTACCAGCACCGATACTTCGTCTCCCGACTGATAGGGTAGGTCTTCCAAGATTGACTCCATTATTTTTTCTACTATCTTGTCGGCGGACTTTAATTCTCCCTTCCCTATCCCTGGTTCTCCGTGAATACCGATGCCAATCTCCATCTGACCTTCATCCATCTCAAAGGTAGGTTTTCCCATCTCCGGAATGATACAGGGAGAGAGTCCGACTCCCATGGTGCGTACATTAACACACACCTTTTCGGCAATCCTTTTTACTTCATCCAGAGAAGCCATCTCTTCGGCATAAGCACCGGCAATTTTATAGACAAAAAATATTCCAGCAACTCCTCTTCTCTTGTCTTCTTTACCTTTGGGTGAAGAAGCTACATCTTCTCCGGCAACTACTTGTTCAACTCGGATATCTTCCACATCTGCCATTTCAGCAGCCATATCAAAATTCATTACATCTCCGCCATAATTTCCATAGATATACAAAACTCCACTCCCGCTGTCAATTGCTTTGGTAACTTCTAACATCTGCTTGGCACTGGGAGAAGCAAACACATTTCCCACTGCACAACCGTCTAACATCCCTTTTCCGACATAGCCTAAAAATAGGGGTAGATGTCCTGACCCTCCACCGGTGGAGAGTCCTACTTTACCAGGTTTCTTGCTATCTGAACGTACTAAACATCTTAAATCATTATTGACACACTTAAGTTGCTCGGGGTGTGCCGCTAAAATCCCTTCAACCGTCTCATCAACAAAATTTTTGGGATCATTTATAATCTTTCTCATATTTACCTCCTTATTTATTAACTGATTTTTAATTTTTTCGACTTTTGTGAAAACTTATAACTATAAAAATTTATCACCATAACTAAAATCAATATTAAGCCCCATATAACTTTTTTAAAAAAGGGACTAAAGGATAAAATATTAAAACCACTTTGAAGAATTTGCAAGGTGATAATTCCCATTACCAGGCCAGATATATTTCCATAACCTCCACTGGGGTCGACTCCCCCTAAAACGCAAACCAGAATTGCCTGGAGCAAATATGCAGAACCATATCCAGGTCTAATTGAATTAACTCTTGAAATCATTATTATTGAAGCTATACCGACATAAAAACTACTTAACATATATGCTCTAACTAAAACTCTGCTATTATTTATTCCACTAAAACGAGCTACTGTTGGATTTGAACCTAACATATAAATATTAAACCCAAAAGAAGTTTTATTTAATACTAAAACCATCATTAAGGCACAAATAATAAAAATAATCATTGGCACTGGCATTGAAAAAATCGTTCCACTTCCTATAAGTAAGAATTTTTCCGGAAATCCTAGAATACCGTATCCTTTGGTTACGATAATTGCTATTCCCGAAAAAAGGCCCATTGTGCCTAAAGTGGCAAGAATTGCTGGAACTCCTACATAAGCTATTAAAACTCCGTTTATAAATCCACAAATTAAAGATACAGTAAGAGCGGCTGCAATTGCCGAAATTATGATAAATATTTCCTCATATCCCCCTACTTGAGGAATAGAAAATTTAGTTAAAATAAGTGCTGCTGCTATTCCCGCTAAATTCGCTGTCGAAATAACTGATAAATCAATACCTCCTGTTAACATGGCAAGCATCATAGCAATTGCTAAAAACCCGAATTCAGGAATTTGACTGGATATCGATTGAAAATTCCTAATGGTCAAAAATTTACTCGGCAAAAATATCGATATTACAATAAAAACGCCAATCATCATAATAAACAGAGTTATTGTTCTTGAATACTTTGAATATTTCTCTAACAAGAATTACCTCCCAATGATAATCAATTTCTATTTAAAATTATACTCCCTATCCCTCTTTTGCTCTGATATGAAGTAAAGCTAACGCTTATCACTATTATCAAACCTACAAAAAAATTTTGCCAATAAGAAGATAGCCCCACCAGGATAAGACTATTATTTAATATGGTTACCATAGCCACCCCCATTATTGTACCGATAATCGTCCCTGACCCACCGGTTATTCTGGTCCCGCCCAATACTACAGCCGCAATTACACTAAGCTCTGTACCTACTATATAGGTAGGATTGCTATAGCGGATTAAAGAAATATGAAGGACACCGGCAATGCCTGCTAAAAAACCAACATAACAATAAATAAAGAATTGAATCTTGGCAATATTAAAACCAGATCGTTCGGCAGCATTCATATCCCCACCGATTGCATAAATTCCTCTTCCTAACATGGTGTGCTTTAAGAAAAACCAGGTCAGTAAGGCAACAGCTATAAATATTAAGGTAAAAATAGATAATCCATAATTTATCCCATTTGCTTTGGTCAGGATGAGCACATCTTTTGCACCAAAGATTTTAAAACAATCTGGTAATTGAGCTGAATTGATAGCTTTGCTTCCAACAATGGTAAGTAAAGCTCCATGAAAAACACTTAAAGTACCTAAAGTAGCAATAAGTGTTGGTATTTTAAAACTTGAAATAAGCAGTCCATTAATAGCCCCAAGAGCAATTCCTACTGAACAGGAGATTAAAAACGCAAAAAATATATTATCTATTCCGGTAGCAATTAAAACATTTGCAGCAATGTACTGTCCGGAAATTGCTATTGCTGCAAAAGATATATCTATGCCTCCTGACAACAAAACTATAAAAACTCCGATAGCCAAAATTCCCATACCTGCACTACTCTTGCCAAGATCAAACAGGTTTTCCAGGGATAAAAAGGAAGGATTTAGAGAAGTTATTAATGTGGAATAAGCGATTACAACTAAAAATAAATATGATTCGTTTTGCCTAAATATTCTTCGAATTTGGATATTTCTATTATTTCCAATCATTAGACCACCTTACTTGTTCTTTCTTGCTAATATATTAAACAATTCATCCTCTGTTATATCAGCAGTATCAACCTCTTTAACAATCCTACCCTCTTTCATCACAACTACCCGGTTACAATTATGAATAGTTTCGGGAATCTCATCAGAAATAATTATAACCCCCATACCTTTGTTGGCTAACCCTTTAATTATGTTATGTATATTACTTTTAGAAGCAATATCTATTCCTACCGTAGGACTGTCTAAAATAAATATTTTGGGATTTGTAGCAAGCCATTTAGCTATCACGAGCCGTTGTTGATTACCACCAGAAAGTGCCTGAGCTGCAGCTTCTAAAGACGGTGTAATTACATTTAATTCTTCTACCCATTCTTTCGCAGATTTATATTTCTTGCTATCACTTAGCAACCTAAACTTATTTAATAGTCTTTTTAATATTGTAACTATGGCATTATCCTGGATAGATTGTTTCACAAATAATCCCTGATTAAGCCTATCTTCTGGTAAATAACTTAAACCCAAATCAATGGCGTTTTGAGGAGAATTTATTTTCACTAACTTCCCGTTGATATATATTTCACCTGAATCAGGCTTATTCAGGCCAAATAATGATAATGCAAGTTCAGTCCGTCCAGAACCCAAGATTCCAGTTATTCCAATAATTTCACCTGATTGAACTTTAAAATTTATATTCTGAAAATTACCTTTTTTGGAAAGATTTTTAACTTCTAACAGTGGTTCTTTTTGCCTCTCTTTCTCTTGATAATCAAAAACGGAATCAACTATCTTCTTGCCACTCATATAGAAAGAAAGGGTATCGTAATCCAACTCTTTAGTATTATAAACACCAACCAACTTTCCATCTCGTATAACCGTTACTTTTTCGGATATCTGTAAAACTTCACTAAGCTTATGACTAACAAAGAGAGTGGAAATTCCTTTCTTCTTTAAAGCTAAAATCACTGAAAATAAACGATCAATTTCACCTTTAGTAATTGCCGTAGTCGGTTCATCCATTATGATAAGTTTTGCATCTTGAGTTAATGCCCTGCAGATAGCCACAAGTTGCTTATTTGCTATAGAAATATTTTCAACTCTTTCATTTAAATCTAATTCTTTTTTAATATTTGATAGCTCTTCTGTTGCAATACTTTTTATCTCTTTCCAATTAATAAATCTCTTTTTTCTCTCTATCATCTGATTCAGTGAAATGTTTTCAGCAACAGAAAGATTGGGAAATAAAGATAAATCCTGATAAATTACTTGTATTCCCTCACTTATCGAATCAATAGCGTGTAAATTCTGGAATCTTTTGCCATTTATTATAATTTCACCCTCGTCTGGTTTAACTACTCCAGCTATTATTTTTATCAGGGTAGATTTTCCTGAACCATTTTCGCCAACTAAGCTTTGTATTTCACCCTTATTTATTGACATACTGACATTATCTAACGCCTGCACGCCAACATATGACTTACTAATATTCTGAACTTTTAATAATTCCTCTGCCATACTAGCCTCTCCAAGATAACTAATTTAATAGATAATTTACATTTCTATTCTAATAAATTATAGATAATTATATTATATATATCAAATATCAAAATATCTAATTAGGATAAAATATAACTGTAATTTTGTCCGTCAATGCTACAAAAATATTTAAATTTCTATTAACTACATACATATCAATTAAGATTAGCCGGAAAGAAAAACAAATATCTTCCCGGCTAATCTATTTTGTTTTAAAGAAGATTTTTTGGATTATAAATCATACTCGTCTATATTTTCAAGAGTAACATCTTTCCAAGCGCTACCATAAATTATTGGTACACCATATTGGTTATTTTTAATGGTAATATTTTCGTAACCAGGTCTACCTAAATCCATACCCTCTTTAATTTCATTACCCTTAAGAAGCTCCCAGGCTACTCTAGCAGTAACATATCCTGCATCAGCTGGGACCCAGAAATGGATCGACTTGGCAGAACCGCTCTTTAAGTAATCATAGGCAACAGAAGGTAAACAGGTTCCATATGCTGCTACTTTACCTATAAGGCCTTTTTCTTCGATAGCCAGTGCAAATCCGGGTACTCCACACATAGCACTTCCCATAATACCTTTTATATTTGGATAGGTTTTTAGAAGCTCTAAAGCCTTTTCATAATCAATTTGCTGATTTTCGCGATCTTCTATTCTATCAGTTACTAACTTCATCTTGGGATATTTCTCTTTCTGTTGAGCAACTTCACCATCAACCCACTCATTATGAGTTGTAGAAGTAAGATGGCCTACAAAACAAGCATATTCTCCCTCGTAATTCATATCTTCAGCCATAACATCCATCATATGTCTTCCGTAGGCAACATTATCAAATGCTTCTATATCAAAACTTACTTGCTTTTGGTTAGATGCTTCATGAGTCAAGGTAAGAATTCCAGCAGCATTTGCTTTCTTAAATACCGGTTCTAATGCTACAGGATCATTGGGAATAACCAGTATTGCGTCTACACCTTTAGCAATAAGATCTTCAATTAAAGCTACTTGAGATGCTGGATCAGCTGTCTCAGCACCAATTTGGTAGGCATTAACCCCGGTATCTTTGGCAAAATCTTGAATACCCAACCTCATATTATCAAACCAGGCAACTCCTTCAAGTTTAACTACCATGACAATTTCATAATCGTTATCGGCCGCTTGTGCTACCATAAATGCTGAAAATGTCGATAGAATTACTGTTAAAACTAATAACCATAATGTTATCTTTTTCATTTTTTTTCTCCTTTTCAAAATTTAATCTTTTGCTAATCTATTCTTAGCTATCCTTAAGACTTCTTTAAAATATATTAAGCTGTCTTAAGTTCAATTCGAGCAAATCTTTTTTTACCTTTTAATCACCTCCATTTTGGTACGAAGCTAACTCTTTGGATAGAGTTTGTAAAAAATCAGCCCCTTTAGCTCCGTCTATTATTCGATGGTCCATAGAAAGACTTAAAGGAAGAAACATTTTTTCTGACTGACCTATCCCAAGAATAGCAACCTGGGGAGGGTTAATTATGGGATTAAAATACTCAATACCCTGTAAACCTAAATTAGTAATAGTGAATGTCCCTTTCTCGAAATCTTCAGGCTGTAATTTCCTTTTTAAGGCTTTATCAGTAATCTCTCTTCTTAATTGGGCTATTTCGAAAATATCTTTACCTTCCAAATTCTTAAGTACCGGAACCATCAATCCTCTGTCTGTAGCTACCGCTAAATTAATATTTATCTCTTCGATAAACTTGTAATTTTCTTCCTCGAATATCGCATTAAATTCAGGGAATTTTTTAAAGGTGAGGATTAGGGCTTTAATGATAAAATCAACTAAAGAAAGATGTTGATCTAATCGAGCATTTACCTCCTTCCTTATACTTAAAAGCGAAGCAATGTCTATCTTCCTACAAAGGGTAAATTGAGGAATATTTTTATAACTATAAGTAAGCCTTTCGGCGCTTATTTTTTGCACTTCGGTTAATTTATATACTTCTTTGATGGTAAAATTTATCTTTTCTCTTGTTTTAGAAAGATATCCTTCTATATCTTTTTTATTAATAACTCCTCCTGGTCCAGAACCATTAATTGAGGATAAATCTACTCCTTTTGCTAAAGCTAATTTACGGGCAATTGGTGATATTTTTATTTTTTCTTCTTTTAAAGAAACGCCTTCTTCTTTTTGATTTCGCAAAAAAGGTTTTATATCTTCAGGAGAAATTTCTTCTCCTTCTTCAATTAAGATCGCAATAACTGTATTTACCGGTATTGTTTCTTCTTCTTCAATAAATATTTTATAAATAATGCCGGTTTCGGGAGAATTTATTTCTACTGCCGCCTTAAATGTTTCTATTTCAGCAATAAGTTCTCCTTTAATAACTCTATCCCCTTCTTTTTTATGCCACTTAAAAAGAGTGGCTTCTTCAACTTTTGATTCTGTTTTAGGAATCTGGATCCTCCACATATTTTTTCCCTTTTCCTTTCTTTTAATCGGAAAACATGGTTAAAATTTCTTCTTTAATCTTTTCTTTGGTAGGAATGACTTTTTTTTCCAAGGCGCCACTAAAAGGAATTGGGGTATTCAATGAACCTATTCTCCTGGGAGGGAATTCCATATTCCAAAAAGCTTCCTGCATAGCAACTGTAATTATTTCCCCCTGTAACCCACCACTTACATGAGATTCATCGACAACTAATAATCTCCCGGTTTTCTTGACGGAATTAATAATAGTATCTTTATCTAAAGGAACTAAAGTGCGTGGATCAATTACTTCTACGCTTATTTTATTTTTTAAATCTTCGGCAATTTCCAAACTATGTTTAACCATCCAAGAAGTAGCAACTAAAGTAAGGTCTTTCCCCTCTTTCTTAACTGCTGCTTTACCGAGAGGAATAGCATATTCCTCTTCCGGAACTTCTCCTTTTTGGGTATAAAGCTGTTTATGTTCAAAAAAAATCACCGGATTATTGTCTCGAATTGAACTTTTAAGAAGCCCCTTAGCATCATAGGGATCAGAAGGAATAACCAATTTTAATCCAGGGATATTCATAAACATAGAATGAAGAGTTTGAGAATGCTGTGCGCCTCCTCCAAACCATTCTGTTCCTTCAGGTGTTCGAATTACCATAGGTACAGATAATTCACCATTAGATAGATAACTCATTTTAGCGGCTTGATTTACAATTTGATCTAATCCTATCATAATAAAATCCACAAACATTATCTCTGCTACCGGTCTCATTCCTCGTAGGGCTGCTCCTACTGCTGAGCCGATAATTGCTGCTTCTGAAATAGGAGTATTTCTTACTCTGTCTGGACCAAATTCATCTACCAATCCTCTATTTATACCAAATCCGTATCTGGTCACATCTTCTCCCATAATAAAAACATTTTCATCCTTACGCATTTCTTCTCTTAAAGCAGATTTTAAGGCTTCAATATACATGATCTTAGCCATTAACTTCCTCCTGATATACAAATTTACCAACTGTTTTGGCAAGCGGTTCTTCGCTTTTAACGGCAAATTTTATTGCTTCTTCTATCTCCTTTTGAATTTCTTGTTCTATTTTTTTTGCTTCTTCGAAAGATAATATATTTTCCTTAAAAAGCTTTATTTTATATTTTTTGACCGGATCATACATCTTCCTCCATTTTTCCTCTTCTCTTTTTGGTCTATAAGCACCCAAATCCCCAGATGAATGTCCGGATAATCGATAAGCTACACATTCTATCAGAATAGGACCTTCTCCTCGGTGAATACATTCTACTGCTTCTTTAACCGCTTCGTATACTTTAAGAACATCTGTTCCATCAACAGTTTTACCAGGCATAGAATAAGCAATTGCCCGATCAGATATTCTTTCTACTTTTTGATGTTGCTCTCTGTGTGTTGCTTCAGCATATTGATTATTTTCGCAAAGAAAGATAATGGGTAAATTCCATACAGAAGCCATGTTTAGTGCCTCATGAAAAAAGCCTATATTAGTTGCTCCATCTCCAAAAATACTTAAAGTCACTATATCGTCTTTTTTTATTTTACTGGCTAAAGCTGAACCGGTAGCCAGACAAATATTACCTCCTACAATTCCGCTTGCCACCGGCATTCCTCTTTTTGTATCAACCAGATACATGCTTCCACTTCTCCCTTGATTTGTCCCGGTAACTTTACCGTAACATTCAGCCATAATATTTTTAGGAGAAGTCCCTCGGGCTAAATAATGACCGTGTCCTCGATGATTCGAAAAGATAATATCTTTTTCGGAAAGAGCCTCTATGGCACCAACTGCTACAGCCTCTCCCCCATGACAGGTATGTGAGTGTCCATTTAATTTTCCATCCCGATATATTTGTTCAAGTTTATCTTCGAATTTACGAATTTTAATCATGCTTCTATACATGTTAATTTTCTGTTCTCTACTTACCTTCATATTCCTTCCTCTTCTCCTTGCTTTTATTAATTTCCTCTTCAATGATTTTAAAAGTCCACTGAGCAGTTTTAGCCACCACTGACGGACATTTATCTATATGTCCACCAGATTTTTCGAATAATTCTTTCTCTTTTTCATCCCAAAAATTAAAAGAACGTCCAAAGATTTTCTTTTGTACATCTTTACATAGACAGCTTCCGTATTCTTGAACAAATTTATCGTAAAGTTCTTTAGTTAAATAGTTCGCTTTTTTATTCGGAATGCCTTTAAAAAATTCTTCACGTCGGCGTCCGTAAAAATAACTTATTATCATTGCTCCTCCGGCAAGGGCTCCGCAGGTCCCCTCACAAGTATCAGCAAATCCTCCTCCAAGAGCGAATGAAGTTGAAAAAAGTTCCTCACTTTTTATTTGAAAAACTTCTTGAAGAGCAGCTAAAGTGCACTGCGAACAGCAATGGTGTTTTTGTTCATATTCAAAGGCTAATTGATAAACCTTTTTTAATAATATCTCTTTTTTTGCAAAATTATTTATATTAGACACATTATCCTTTATTAAATTTTTATTTATTACTTTTTTTTAAATATGTACTAAACTAATTTTAATTAGGTATTTTTTATTAGGTATTCCGCTACCCCTTTATTGGTAACAATTATATTTACATAACCACCACGTAGTGCACCTAAAATAGCCTCTTTTTTATCTTCGCCACTTGCCACACCTATCACAATGGGTATGTGCTTCAATTCTTTTAATCCTAAACCTATCATTTTATTATTTAAGGAAAATTTAATAATATTTCCCCGGATATCATAGAAGCTAGTACAGATATCTCCAACTACTCCCTTATCAGTCAGCTTAACAAATTCTTTAATAGAAAAATATCCTCGTTTTATCATGGTAGAGCTTTGTTTAGGACTACCTATGCCCACTACTGCTATATCAGCTAATTTAGCTTTATCAATAACTGCTTTAATGCTTTTTTCTTTCTCAAATGCTTCTTTTGTCTGAAGATTACTAACAAATACCGGAGCATTTAATACGTAATATTTCCCCTTAAAGGCTTCGCTTACCCGCCTTGCTATCTCATTAGAATGGATATCTCTGCCGGTAATATCAATCCCTCCCAAAAGAGGAACAATATCTATATTTAAATGGGATGGAGGATTTAATGGTTTGGCTACTTCAGCTAAAGTAGTTCCCCATGAAACGGCAATGGTATCATTTTCCCGAATTCTTCTTTGTAAAAGTACGGCTGCTGCTTTCGCCACCTTTTTTTTAGTAAATTCTTCAGAAGTTATTCCTTCATCAGAAACTACAACTGCTTCTTTCAATCTAAAAGATTGTTCAAGTTTTCCTTCTAAAGAACTTAAACGGTCTTCATAATCTTTAATATGAAAAGTAACTATCCCCTTATTCCTTCCTTCTTTTAGTAAACGGGATACAGCTGACTTAGATATCCTTAAATTAGATGATATCTCATTCTGACTTAAATTATCCAGATAATGCATCCTGCATATTTCAGTAATCAAAGAAGTGTTTCTTTTCATTATTTGATATTTCTCCCTCTATGTGAAATATTTTGCAATTCTTGAAATTATTTTATAATATAAAATGATTTATGTCAAACAGAAAAATTACTTTTTTTATTTCTCTAAAAATATTTTTTTAAAGAAATTAAATGGAGAGAAAAAAGGTGGGCAGACTATTTTTTACCTTCACTTATCTTTAGTTTTGTATAAAAAAGTAGTCCCCTTTTTTACGATCTAAATGAAAAGCAAGAATAATAAAGAGGAATAAAAGAATGACATAGGAAGTTTTCATTTTTCATATGGGGTGTATGGTGATGTGTTCCCAAAAAAATTAAATATTGGCAGGCTAAATTGGGAGTACTTGTTAAATTATTCTAATGGCAAATTCGGGGCATACCGGGTTACAATAGCCGCACAAAATGCATAATTTGTGATCAACCACTGCTTTTCCATTTTCTAAAGATAATGCATTATTAGGGCAAATCTTAACACAGGCACCACAACCTTTACAAAAAGATGAAATAAATAATCTCTTGTTGGGTCTAATTTTTTGGGTGAATAATTCTTGAGGAATTTCTTCACTATTAAATATTTTTATATTTAGCTCCAATTCTTCTTGATTAACCATACCAACCGCTATAGAACTAATACCTTGAATCTTTCTTACAAAATTAAAAGCCTCTTCTAATTGATCAATTAAGTGTCCTCCGCCTAAGGCCTTCATAGCATATAGACCTTTCCCCGCCTTATGTGCATCTGAGATTGCTTTAATCATATCCTCGATACTACCGCCTACAATGCCAATGCCAAGTTTATTAATGATGGGAAATATAATATCGATCTCTTTAATTTCTGCCGCTCGTCTAACTACCTCTACTACATGAGTGGAAATACCGATGGCTCGGAGAATCCCCTTTGCTTTATAATCCTTCAAACATTGTAATGCTCCCTCCCTTTCTTCAAAGACTGAAGGAGTGACTCTGGCAGCATGTAAATGAAAAATGTCTATATAAGTTCGATTAAGGGAGGCCAATGCACCCTTTATGCTCTGTTCCATTTCTTGGTATCTTTTTGCACTTGATTTGGTGGCAATAATTACTTCTCTATAATAACCTTCCAGAGCTTTTTTTATATGGGGATAAGTTTTGTAAACTTCTGCCGTATCAATAAAATTAATGCCCTTTTCCAAAGCGGTACGAATAAGCTTTGCCCCTTTTTCAACAGATATATTTGCCTGCAAAGGTCCTATGGGCAATGCACCAAAACACATCTCAGTTACAGTGATTCCTGTTTTCCCTAAAGAATATTTCTTCATATTTTGTAAATCCTTTCTGTAAAAATTTAATAAAGAGGTATCTTTAAATTTTAAATTGCTAAAAGTTTTGAAAGAATATCTACTGTTTTTTTATTTTCTCAATATCTCTACAACTTTTTTTAAAGTATCGTCTGTACCAACATTTCCTGGAAAAATAATATAAGGTAAACCGGGAAAACGACTTTCAGGTCCCAATTCCCATACCGGAATTCCTGGCTGAATTTGCCCCATTACCAATGCTCTTTTTACATTAAGACCTTTTACTCCAATATCACTGGAGGTAATTCCACCCTTTGCAACAAGAAAACTTAGTCTTATTTTAAGTCCTTGAACTACTTTAACCAATCCCTCTGAAATACGAGAAGAAAAAATAAGATTTTTATCACTGTCCACATTTTGGGAATCGTCTCTATAATACTCCCGTGAAGTGTAAATACAAACATCCTTTCCAGAATTAAATCCTTTTTTTACTTCAGATATGATTCTATTGGCTTCTCTCCTTATGCATTCTTGGGTTTTTGCTTGACTAACATCCCACTCTACCCAAATTAAATTAGAAAGTTCAGCTAACTTTTTCATTTGTCGTGTAGTTTTTTGTACATAGGAACCAATAATAATTAAACCTGGCATAGAGGGTTTTCCTTTTGGATATAAATTTTCTTTAGTTAAAAGAGGTTTTGGATTAATCCCGCCAATTACCTGCACAAAGGAAGCTGCAGTACGAAAAAGAAAATTTTTTCCTCTGCTTATACTTTCCGATAAGGCTATTAAAAATACTTTTAGATCAGTATATTCTACAGCATTTACAATTACCTTATTAAAGTTCTTTATTTTTAAAAGTTTATGCAGTATTCCCTTTATATCTTTTTTCCTTAACATTTTTAATGAAATACTAAGAACTTGACTCGCAGGATATTGTCCAGCTGTTTTTTCCTCTATCCATTCCTTCAGATTTGAAGACTTATATCCAAAGACACTATCCCGAGCGAACTCTGTCTGACCTATTGGCACCAATATGTCCTCTTCTTTAACATAATGGATATCATTAAAGGTAAATCTTCCCCCTTCTAAGAAGAAAGGAATGATTATCTCTCCATCTATTTCTTTATCCTTTTTTAATTCATCATAAATTGTTTTGGTTTCGAGTGGATAGTGACCCCTAAGAGTAGAATCACTCCGAGAAATAAGTAAAAATTTTTTTCCCTCCTTTAAAGCAATCTGTTTTAAATCTATAGCTAATTGTTTATGGAGTCTTTGCGTTTCAACAGAAGTTAAAGCCCGTGAGTTAGTAAGAATATATATTACCTTATGCTTGTCTTCCATTATCTGCCTTAAAGTAGAGAAATCCCAGGAAGTATAAACTGGGATAGAGTGTACTGTCTGTATTCCGGTAGGGTCATCATCTAAAACAATAATTTTTCTCTTTATTCTGTCTACTGCACTTAACCATTCCTTATTTATTTTATTTTCGGGAATAACAGGAGAAAGTTTTTTAACAAAATCATTCCAATCTAAACTTTTTACGTTCATTCATTTTAATCCTAATTTTTATATTATAAATTACCTCTATAAAAATAATTCTTTAGATAACAATAGTAATTAATTTTATTAATCATCTATGATGATAGTTTTACGCTTAACTTGAGGATCTTTAAATTTGTCTTCAGCATCAGTTAATTTTGAGGAAATACTCCAAACAATTGCCCCTTCCGGACCAGCTTGAAACCAGTGCCAGGTGTTAGGTGAAATTATATACTGATCACCAGGATGTATAACAATTTCATGCCAGATATCAATATATTTTTTTCGATGTAAGGGGGGATTTGATTTTGGATTACAGGTTATACTTCCGGGAACTACTAAATAAAATTCTCCCCATTGACCCCTAATAACTTCAGTTTTACCGGGAAATTTTTCTTTTTTAAAAGGTGGGTGTCTATGTTCAGGGAAAAACTGGTTTGGTTTTAGAATAAGAAGTTTTGCCCCAACCCACTCCGTACTAAATAGAGAGAGGATATGAAGACCGGTAATATTAAATTCATTCAAACCGAGATCTGCAATTTCAATAGAATTAATTTCTTTATTTTTAACAATAAAACCTGATTCTTTTACAAAATTCCACGCCCAATCGCAAGCTTTTTTCCACTCGCTTCTCTTAATCATATAGTACTTTCCTTTTTTGTTTCTAAAATTGATAATAAAACAATAAAAATTTATATATTATTTCGTGGAAAATAGTAGCCATTAGAACATTTATTACTTCTATTCATATTTTAAATGTTTAGTTTTTAAAACCTCTCTTGATTTTAAGTGATGTGAAATAATTAATTCCTGGGCCTTTTGACCATTGCGTTCCAGGATTGATTTGATAATTTCCATATGTTCTGAAAAGGTTTCTTCCGGAGGTCTTATCAAACCTTTTTGATAACTTTTCATAACAAAATTAAAATTTTTATTAAAACCTATTATTATAGAATTCCCACATAGATTTATAATTTTTTCATGAAACTTCTGGTCTGCTTTTAAATAACGCTTACCTTCTTTTTCATTCAATGGAAGTATAAATTTATTAAAGATATTATTAAATTCATTTAATTTCTTATCGGAAAGTTCATTAATACACAATCTAATTGCCATACCTTCAAGTCCTGCCCTAACAGCAAAAAAATCTTTTAAATCTTCAAAAGTTAATTTTTTTACAAAATATCCAGATCCATTTATTTTATCAATAAACTTCTCTCCGGTAAGTCGGTTTACCACTTCATTAACAGGAGTAATACTTACTCCCAAAATATTGGCAAGTTCTATCTTGTTGATTTTTTCTCCCGGGATGAGTGCCCCATCAAGAATCATTTGTTTAACTTTTTCATAAACTAAATCAACCAAACTATCATTTTTAATTTTAGCCATACATCTTACCTAACCTTTTCTAATTTTTTTATCCTTAAAAATTTTTTTCTTTATTCTTCCTTTTGAGTCAATAATGTGAGCAAACATTATTTTTTCTGCAAGATCTGCATTACTTTCTTTAATTGCATTATACATTTTAATATGTTCTTCTAAACTTTGACGAGGTTTTTTTAATAAACCTTCTAAGTTACTTAAAATAATTATATTATAGGAAGAAATCATTTTAAATAGTAAATTGTTTTTACTCATTTTCATTATAGCCATGTGAAAATCATAATCAATTTTACTTATATTTTTTGAAGAATATTGTGATATATTTTTTTTAAAATCATCTAATATTTTACTTAACCGGTCTATCTCATATGCTGTAGCATGTTTAGCCGCTTCATATGCACCCAAGGGTTCAAGTCTTGCTCTAATATCATATAGTTCAAGAAATTCTTCATAATTTAATTTTTTTACAAAGGCACCCCTTCTTGGTATTATTTCTACCAATATTTCCTTTTCCAGTTTTGAAAATGCCGATAAAAGAGGAGTCCTCGAAACACCAAGCTTTTGTGCTAGTTTTTTTTGATTAAGTTTTTCACCAGACTTTAATTCATCATTAAGAATCATATTTTTTAGAGCATAATATACTTTCTCAGATAAATCTAAATGTTTAACTTGATACATATCTTTCCTCTCTTTTTGATATCTATTATGATACAATAAATCAAAATAATATTCAAGACAGATATTGTATACAATATAATTTGGTAATTTAGTGTATTTATATAATATAATAGCGGTGTATTTAAATTAACTTGTATATAAATATCCAAATTAGGTTAGATTTTAAATTCGTTAGTAAAAAAATCCCTGGTCTAAATTAAGCTAATAATATAAAACAATAAAGGTAAGATTATGATGAGACTTAGAGTAGTAACTAACCAACAAGAATTTGCTAAATCTAAGTTTAAATCATATATGGATGCAGGTATTAACGCAGAAAAAGCAACCGGCATTGAAGAAAGTATAATTACAACTTTAAGCGGTAAACCTCCCTCTATTATTCCATAACCCAAGAAAAAAGCTATAGTAGATATCATTGAAGGTACTAATACGAATTTTATAATAGAAATTGCTATAGATTCTTTAATATAATTTTTTACTTTTCCAAATTTCATAGCTAATCCAATAGATATTAATAGGATTACAGTTCCTGCAGGAATAAAAATAGCATTAATGGTCTTATAAAATACTGGTCTTTCAATGTCGGATAAATTAAGAAAAACCCCTATTGCAATACTTATTAAAGCAACAATTACAAAGATATCTGTGAATACTTTTTTAAGTTGAGATATTATGTTTTCTTTTGTGTCGATGTTTCTACTGAACGATTTAGCGATAGGAAAACCTATAGCGTAATAAATGACTTGTTCAAATAATTTATAGATAGGAACTAAGGCAAACCCTTTTTCTCCTAAAAATAGGTAACAAATCAATCCCCCAATAGATCCAATATTGGAAAACGACCCACAGGTAAACATAGATCCAGTATCTTTTTGTTTTAGTCGAAGAAATCTTGCGGCAGTAAGACCTAATAACCCTCCAATAAGGAAAGCAAAAATTCCCAGAAAGGGCAAGGCAGCAATTTTAATATTATCTATTTTAATTATCCACAATGCCCCTATAAAAGAAATGGGCATAAAGAACAAAAGTCCGATCTTTTGGAAAACTTTCCGCAATCTTTCCAAGCTAATAGGTAGTCGAATAATTCTTTTTTGCTCCAATTGTTGAATAATATAACCCACAATTAATCCAAAAAAAATATAACTTAATGAAATTATAAGATTATTAAACATTAATAAATACCCTATCTATTAATTTTTTTGAAATATCAACTGTGCCTCCATTTATTACCTAATCTTGCTATTTTTCTTTTCATACAACCCTTTCGCTCTCTTTGCGATATCTTCTGCTGTAAGGCCAAATATTTTGGTTAACTCCCAGGGAGCTCCCGATTCACCAAATCTATCCTCTACTCCGATCATCTCCATAAGTAGAGGATTATCATAACTTTTACCTTGAGCGATTACTCCGGCTATGATATTTCCGAATCCCCCTACCTGGTGTTCCTCACAAGTGATTATTATTTTGGTTTCATCGGCTGCTTTTATAATGGCTTTTTTATCGATCGGTTTTACTGTATGGATATTTAAAATCCTGGTATTAATATTATATTCTTCTTTTAAGATATAAGCTGCCCGCATGGCCTCTGCCACCATTGGCCCACAGGCAATCAGGGTAAGATCTTCGTTCTCTGAGATATAATCGGAAGAGAGTTTTGTCTCAAAGGCAGAGATAAAATTATTCTTTTCTCCTCTATAACGGATGATATTAGCCAAGCTAAACTGATAAGGAGTATCTTCGGTGGTAACTATGGGAGTTGCCTCCCGGGCATATCTTACTACCGCCGGTCCGTTAATAGAAGCTATGGCATGAGTTGCCTTTTCGGTCTCTATAGCATCACAAGGGACAGTAAGGTGCATATTAGGTAGATAATAGAGATTACTGATATCTTCTAAGGCCTGATGGGTTGCCCCATCTGCTCCTACGGAGATACCGGCATGGGCATCGGCTATTTTTACATTATAGTTATTGTAACAGACGGTTGTTCTTATCTGGTCCCAATTTCTGCCGGTTATAAAGACTCCGTATGAGCCGATAAAGGGGATCTTTCCCTCTTTGGCCAGGCCGGAGGCTATTAGAGTCATATTAGCCTCAGCGATACCTATTTCGAAAAATCTATTTTTTCTTTCGGGATGCATGACATAGAATTTATCCATCCGGATGGAAGAGGTGATATCTGCCCCCAGGGCTACTACATTCTCATCTTTGCCTAATTCTTCTATAGCTTGGCCAAAACCATTACGGGTAGGCTCCATTTTAACCTGCATGGAGAAAGAACTATTCCACCAGTAATTACGAGAAAACTTAGGGAGGGAATTTTCTACTTTTTTGTCTACTTCCATCTGGTAAGAAGAGGCAATCTCCAAAAGGTTATCTACTTTTTCCTTGGTAAACTGGGAATCTCCGATATCTTTTAGGGCTCGATTTAGAGATTCTTCTCCTGACCTACCATCTTTAGGGGGTACACCATGATAACCTACCTGGTTTTCAGCAAAGGATACTCCTTTGCCTTTAACCGTGTGGGTAATGATTACCGTAGGTTTATCCTTGATCTTTTCGGCCTCATCTAAAGCCGATAGTATACGAGACATATTATGACCATCAATCTCCAGGGTATGCCAGCCAAAGGCCTGCCATTTGGAAAGCAAAGGTTCTAAGGACATTACTTCTTTGGTAGGACCATCTATCTGTAAATTATTTCTATCCACAATAGCAGTAAGGTTATCTAATTTATAATGAGAGGCACACATTGCTGCCTCCCAAACAGAACCTTCATTGAGTTCTCCGTCTCCTAAGATAGCATAGATTCGATAGTCTTTCTTCTCTAATTTAGCGTTTAAGGCACAGCCTATGGCGACTCCTAAACCTTGTCCTAAAGAGCCAGCAGATAGCTCCAATCCGGGAAGTTTTAGTCTATTGGGATGACCTTCAAAGCCAGACCATAATTTCCTTAGCTTTACGGTATCATCAAGGGGAAAGTAACCGGTTTCGGCAAGAGCTATGTAAAGGGCAGGAGCTTTATGACCAACTGACCAGAAGACTCTATCCCGGTCCTCCCAGGTAGGATTTTCTGGGTCGTGTCTTATCTTTTTAAGATACAAGGCAGCAGTAATATCCATAATGGAGAGGGTACCTCCGGTATGGCCGGAACCGGCTGCGGTAATGGCTATCATATTGTAAGCCCTCATTTCCCGGGCTTTTTTTATTAATTCTTCAATAGTGTAATTTTTTCTAATTTTTTTAGTTTTTGAATCTATAATTGGCATTGGATACGCCTCCTTTTTAATTTTTTATCAATAAAAAGTTCAATTTAAATTTTAATTTAAATTTTAAATATATTTTGCAAATATGCTTATTTTTTGCTTTCTATTAATATATAATAACCAAATACATAAGTCAAAAAATATTGTATACAATATTGACATTTTTAGCAATATGTTATATAAATGTATATATATAATAATTTGGAGATTTAATTTATAAGAAAAGGAAATATGGATAAAAAATCACAAAATTTTGAAGAAAGAGTTCAATATCTTAAGGAAAAAGCCAAAGAAGTTCGAGTAAATATTATTGATATGATTTTTACAGCACAGTCAGGACATCCCGGTGGAGCCTTATCTGCAGCAGATATTATGACAGCATTATACTTTGATATTTTAAAAATTGATCCTAAAAACCCACGCTGGCCTGACCGAGATCGCTTTATTTTATCAAAGGGACATGCTTGCCCAGTCTGGTATTCTTGTCTTGCCATGCGCGGATACTTTCCTATTAAAGAATTAAAAACATTAAGAAAATTTGAAAGTATTTTGCAAGGGCATCCTGATATGCTAAAGACTCCAGGAGTTGATATTACCACAGGATCTTTAGGCCAGGGTTTGAGTCTTGGAGTAGGAATGGCTCTGGAAGGAAAATTAGTTAAGAAAAATTACCATATATATGTAATTATCGGTGACGGCGAGATCAATGAAGGACAAATATGGGAAGCAGCTGCTTCTGCCAGCAAGTATAAATTGGACAACCTTACTGCCATTGTAGATAAAAACAACTTACAAATGGATGGTTTTACTGAAAAAGTTATGCCTATGGACCCTATCGATAAAAAATTTAAGGCTTTTAACTGGTATGCTATGACTATAAACGGCCATAATATGAAGGAAATTTTGACCACTTTAGAAGAAGTAAAAAAAATTAAAAGTAAGCCTGTCTGTATTATAGCTAATACAGTAAAGGGTAAAGGTGTAAGTTTTATGGAAAATATAAGAAAATGGCATGGAAAGGCACCCAATCAACGAGAGTATAAAATAGCTATTAAAGAGATTCAGGGAGACGATGATGATATTAAGTAAAGCAGATATTGCCACACGTCAGGCATTTTCCGAAAGAATGTTGGAATACGGCGCAATTAATAAAGATTTTGTAGTTTTTGAAGCAGATATTGGATATTCAACTTATTCTTATTTATTTGGTGAAGCATATCCTAAGAGATATTTTAACATGGGAATTGCCGAATCTAATACTATGGCTGCTGCTGCCGGAATGGCGGCTGATGGAAGAACGGTAATTGCTTGTAGTTATGGAGTTTTTATTACGATGAGAGCAATTGAAGCAATACGTACCTTCGTCTGCTATCCCAATTTAAATGTCAAATTTTTATCATCTCATGGGGGAGTAACCCCAGCCATTGATGGAGTTACTCATCAAGCCACAGAAGATATAGGGATTATGACTACTTTACCTAATATGAAAGTTCTTGCACCTGCTGACACAGAATCAGCAAAAAAAATATTTGATGTAGCTATAAAAACACCGGGACCCGTTTTTGTAAGGCTTATGCGAGACCCGTTTTTTGATATCTACTCCAAAAAAGATACTTTTAAACTCGAAGGGAGCAAAACGATCCGAAAGGGTAAAGACATAACTGTAGTAACTTATGGAGATACTATCTTCCAGGCACTGGAAGCAGCTGATGAGCTGGAAAAAGAAAATATTTCCAGTGAAATTATTGATATGTATTCTATTAAGCCATTTGATAAAAGGAATCTTCTTAATTCTATTTCTAAAACAGAGGCCCTGCTTGTTGTAGAAGACCATCAAAAAAGAAATGGCCTTGGTTACGAACTTTCCAACTTTTGTTTAAAAAATAAACCGGTTATTTTTGATAATCTGGGTCTTAATGATACCTTTGCTGAAAGTGGAAATTATTATAAAATTATTGATAAATATGGTATCTCTAAAAAACATATTTTAAATAAAGCAAAAGAACTTATTTCTAAAAAAAGGAAGTGAAAATAATCATGGATTATCTGGTAAAACAAGCAGTAATTAGTAGTTTCTTAAGTAAAACAAAAGATCGTTTCCATGAATATAATGAAGATAAAACTTTGGAAGAACGATTTAAAATAGTCTCTGAAATAGAGGGAATGGATGGTATGGAATTAGTTTTTCCTTATGAGGTCAATAATCCTGATGAACTTAAGACTCTAACTTCCAAATATAAAATAAATATTGCTGCCATAAATGTAAACGTAAAAGCAGAACCTGAATTTAAAAACGGAGGTTTAACTTCGAACAAAAAAGAGGTTCGTACAAAGGCAGTGCAATTTATTAAAGACGCTAAAGACTTCGCTAAGAAAGTTGGAGCAAATAAAGTAACCTGTTGTCCTTTAGGTGATGGATATGAATTTAATTTTAATTGTAATTATGCACAATCATGGAAATACCTGATTGATACCTTTGGTGAATCAGCAAATTATCTTCCTGAAATTCCTCTTTTTATAGAATACAAACCCGCTGAGACCAGAGGTAGATGTTTTATAAATACTGCCGCTAAAACTCTATGCTTGCTTAATGAGATTGGAAATAAACAGATAGGAGTAACCATTGATTTCGGACACTCAGTAATGTTTGGCAACGAAAATCCGGCGGAAGCAGTTGCTTTAATTGCAGAAAGTCCCTTTCGCTACTATATTCATATTAATGATAACAACGGTCAATGGGATTGGGACTATTTCGTTGGTACCAAACACTTCTTGGATTACGTTGAATTCCTTTATTATCTCCAGGAGTATAATTATAATGATTACATAACTTCTGATACCTCTCCTACCCGATGGGATATTAAAGGCACCTTTGAAGCAAATGCCCGTATTACAAACAAGCTATGTAAACTTTTAAGCAACTTAAATAGAAAAGAATTTAATAAATTAATATCAGGGGAAGATTATTTAAAAACCTGGAAATTTATTGAAAGGAATATATTTTCTTTATAGAAAATAATTTTTTATTTGTAAAGCAGATATCCCAAAACCTAATAATAATATTTTTCGCTTTGGGTTAGTAAAAATTATGTACTGAAGTAGGAAGTAAATTATATTATTCCGAGTAACTTCCTTGCTTCATCCGGATTAGCTAAATCAAAGCTTAATATTCTTAGTTCTCTTCGAATTTCTTTTACTAATTCAAGATTGGATTTTGCTTCCCCGTAATTACAGATCCTGGAATCTTCAAAACCAACCCTAATCATAGTCGCCCCTTGAAGGGAAGCTTGTAAATGAGATGAAAAATCCCTACTTCCGCCAAAAATAGCACCCCATATACTCTCTTTGGGAAGCATGGATTTTAAAAGTTCAAGAATCGAAAGAGAAAAAGACATACCCCATTTATAATTAAAAATAAAATTAAAATTATATTGTGGTTTAATCAAGCCTGTCTTAATAAAAGTCTCGGAAATAATAATATTAGAAGTATCGAATATCTCCAAAGATGGCTTTACCCTATTTTTTATCATTCTTTGTAGCCAATAACGGATATCCGGTACTGTATTTATGTATACTTTGTCAAGAAAATTTAAAGAACCCATGTTTAGTGAACCTAGTTCTACTTTTTCATTATGAAGAGGTAATGATCTTTCCTGAGGTGTTAAACTGGAAAGTCCTCCGGTGGAGGCTTCAATAATTACACTACACTCATTAGTAATTAACTCAATTGTCTTTGAGAAATTGCTTAAATTCGTAGTTAATTCACCTTTACTATTTCGGGCATGAAGATGAACTAAAGACACACCTTCTTCTGCACATGCAATAACTTCTTTGGCTATTTCTTCCGGTTCGAGAGGATTATTATAATCTTTCCCCCACCCCCCGGTTGGAGCTAAAGTTAAAATAATTTTTTTATTCATAAATTATATCTTCACTTTCTTATAATGTAGAATATTTTACTAAGAAATATCCTTATTTACTTTTCTCGAAAACATTTTATTTGATATTCTTTTAGTAAGAATTTTAAACCATGAAATCTGACTAACTACCATAAGTAAAATGACCAAAATCAAAATCAAAGAAACGGGTCTTGTAAACATAGGTAAAAAACTTCCTTTGGAAACCATTAAGGCTCTTCTTAGATTAGCATCAGCCATGGGTCCTAAAATAACTCCTATAACCAAAGGTGCAATAGGATATTCCATTTCAGTTAGGAAGTAAGCTAAGATTCCTACAGGAACCATCAAATAGAGATTAAAAATTCGTAAACCTAAAGAATATGAACCTATTATACATAGTACAGCGATAATAGGCATAAAAACAGGTGGTGGAATTCTTAAAACCTTAATGACTTGTTTTACTAACAACATACCAGTTATCCACATTGCAAAGGAAGCTAATAAAAGTATGGCTGCAACTTGAAATATAAAAAGCGGATGATCAAAAGTCAGCATGGGACCAGGTTGAATCCCATGAAGCATTAATGCTCCTAAAAGCATGGCTGCAGGAGGACTGCCCGGGACGCCAAGACTCAAAAGAGGTATCATAGCTCCTCCAATACAAGAATTGTTAGCAGTTTCAGCAGATATTACTCCCGAGACCTCACCTTTTCCAAACCTCTCAGGATGTTTAGAAGAATTTTTAGCCGCCCCATAAGATACCCAACCAGCAATATCTTCCCCTATCCCCGGAATTGCTCCAATCCCTACTCCAATTAAAGACGAACGTATAATATCTTTAGAATGACGAAAAATTTCACTAAATTCTGGCAAAATCCTTTGAAACCGTTTCGCTTCTCGGGATACTACTTTATCCTTTAATACTTGAATTATTTGAGGAATACCAAATGCTCCAATAAGAACCGGTACAACCTCAAGCCCCCCGTCTAATTCATAAAGTCCAAAGGTAAATCGAGGATAAAACTGAAGCTGATCTCTCCCCACACAAGCCATAAATAAACCTAAAAAGCCGGCAATCCAACCTTTATACGCTAAGTCATGACTGGTCAAAGTCCCGCTAATAATAATTCCAAAGAAAGCCAGTAAGAAAAATTCAAATGAAGTAAAGTTAAGGGCAAATGCTGAAATAAGGGGAGCCATGGTTATGACGAATAACATGCCTATAAAAGTACCAATAGCAGAAGCAGTTGTTGTAAGGCCTAATGCTTTTCCTGCTTTCCCCTGACATGCTAAAGGGTAACCATCTAAAGCAGTAGCTGCCGCAGCAGCTGTACCGGGAATATTAATGAGAATAGAAGCATAGGACCCACCATATATTGCCCCCACATAGATGGATAGCAGGGCAATCAAAGAAGTACTGGTATCCATCCCATAGGTTAAAGTAGCAAGTAAGGCTACACCAAGGGTTGCAGTCAAGCCGGGCATGGCTCCAAAGATGATTCCCAACAGCACTGCACCAAAAAGGATGAGCACATTAATGGGATTAGTCATTAACATATATATTTGTTGAAAAAAAATAAATAACTGCTCAAAGATAAACATATTAACACCCACTATTTTATCAGGTAATAAATATTATGCATTATTTGTATGATTAATCCCTCTTTAGGAAGTGGAACCAATAAAAAATATCTGAAAGTTGGACAAAGAATCAGTGGCACTGCCAGAGATACTATTAAAGAAACGATGAATCTTTTTTTAAAAATATTACCGCTTTTTATATTTATCCAATTATAAATTATATAACTTAAATAGAAAAATAATGCCAAAATATCTGTAAAATATTGATAATAAGAATTAAGAAATTTGGAAATTCCGAATGCAAAAAGAATGATAAAAATTATACTTCCGATAAAATAAAATAAAGTAAGTTTTCTTAATAAACTTTCATTATCAAAATAAAAAACAGATATAAAATAAGTTAAAAAGAGTATAACAGAAATAAAAAAATCAATACGAGGAACATTTAAATAGACAAAAGAAAATAAAGCTAATAAAATACCAATAAATCTAATATTTTTTTCAGATAACCCTTTATATCTAACTGAAAAATTATCCAAAAAATATTTAGCTCCACCAGTTTTTATAGAATGAATTAAAAGTACTGCTCCTAAAACCATAATAAAAATGCTGATAATTAAAGGAAATAATGCCGGAGAAACATACCAAACATTTTGCACACCTCCAAAAGTATCCTTCATTGGCATTTTGAGGGTTTCCATAATGATCCAACCACTAAATAGCAAAAGTAAAACACTGGTTATAAAATCTGCTTTTCTCAGTTCTTTCTTCTTCATAATCTAATCTTTAAGTCCCATAAATTTTTAATAATTTTAGGCAGCTGAATAAAAAAATTTATCCAGCTGCCTTTTTTAAATTAAGTATAGTTTATACAATTTCTAAGGTTTAGGTATCCCTAAAGTTGACGGATCAACTTTTGCAGCTTTCAAATCCCAAAGGGTCCAGGCAAATAAAGATTCAAGTTTATTAAATATTTCTACACCTTCGCTTCCAGTCGCTCCAGATACAACATAATAATTATCTTCCGCCCATTTTACAAAAGTATCTGTCATAAGTGCTTTGTCGAATGCATCTATCAATACAGCTTTAATATCATCCGGTGCATCCGCTTTTATTGCAAAGCCAATAGCCTGTGAAATAGGCAAATACTCTGAAAGTCCGGGATAAGAATCAAAAGCAGAAGGAAGTGTATCCCCAGCTAAAACAAAAGAATCAGGAATTAATACTGCCAGGGGTCTTAATTTACCTCCACGGATTAATTGAGCCTGTTCAGCAACCGAAGTAACTACTACAGAAACTTCTCCGGTCATAGCAGCATTCTGTGCAGGAGCAGACCCTGTATAGGGAATATAATTAAATTTCGCACCTGAACCATCTTCTAATGCAAGAAGATTTAAATGGTGTATTGAGCCAGCAGCACTTGCGCCAGCCCTTATCGTTCCAGGATCAGCTTTAGCTGCTTCAATTAAATCTTTTAATGTCATATAAGGAGTATTCGCAGAAACAGAAACAACATCTGGTGAGCCACCGATAATAAAATATTCCCAGACGTCCATTCTTTTATCGAAACCTCCCTGTACTCCGGCAGTTACACAAGACTCAGAAAGACCACAAAGAGTGTAACCATCAGAAGGTTGTGAATAAGCATAATTCATCCCCACAGAACCGCCTGCTCCACCTGTTTTATTAACAACATTAATATTCACGCCTAATATTTTAGCCATTTCCGCCACAACAACTCGGTTACAAGCATCGGTACCGCCTCCAGCACTCCATACCAATACATTTGTGATATTTCTTTCAGGATAGGAAGCACTTGCAAAGAGCACAAAACTCATACAAACACATAATGTAACAACAATCAATAAAAATAATTTTTTCATAATAATCCTCCACTAATTTTTTAAAAACTTTCTTTCTTATTTATAGTTGTAATACATCCTTTTTATCGTCTCTTTTCATCCCCCCTTTGTACTTTTTTCTTTATACTAATCTTGGAGAAAAATAATTTAAAAGCTAATTACACTTTTAACGAAAATTTATTTTAATTCTAAGTTATATTTATAGATATTGTATACAATATATGTATAACATATTTTTTTTAACCTGTCAATAAATTTTAAAATAATGCTTTCCACCCACACCTAAAAATAAGCCATTTTAAGCGCCTATTTTAAAAATATGAACAATCTCCTTAACCAACCTCAAAAAACGCAGCTACGGCAATATTTAGCTAAAACCCTTATATTGTAAGGATTTCAGCCTCATAAAAATATAACTTTTTGCCCTTTTTTACCTCATTTTCTCGATATTTTAGAAGCACTATCATCATCCCATATAACAAAAAAACGCAGAAATCCTTATATTTTCTACTTTTTAAGGATTAGTATTTTTTCCTATAAAAACTGATAATCCTCTAATTCTATATATATACTTATCTCTATTACTTAGCTAAAAATCAGTCTTCCTGTTCCTCTATTTTTCTCCTTTTTAGATAATTATTCAATTAAAAAAGTACCACAGAGCCATCCCTTGTCACGAATTAGGCCTATCTGTGGAAAACTGTAGAAAAAGACCTTTCTGAAAGCCTTATAAAATAAGGGTTTCAAATAAAAAATCACTGTAAGTGCCTTTAAATGCATAATTTTAAAAAATAGGTACTTTACCCCTCAAAAATCGCACTTTTTTGACTAAAATTTCACTCTTTCAAAAACTGAAAATGGCTATTTATAAGGTTTCCCGATCTGGGAAAGGTAAAAATAGGCCAAAAATGGGGGTTGTAATTTTTTCTGATTTTTCGAAAAATGAAGTGCGTTTAAAGGCACTCTACGTGCGTTAAAAGGGTATTCCTGTAGTGGGTCTGAAACCCTTTTAAATAAATGGTTTCAAGGGAGTGTAAATAGGAACAGGCAACCATCCCCTGTTCCTACATATATGTTGTGTTATTTGCTATTGTGGGCATTCACTCTTGTTCCTATAACTTTATTGCTTGAATTTTGAAAAATACACATCAATTTCTGGTCTTAATTCTATACCTACTCTTTCAAAACAATTTAATAATTCTTCATAGGCACCATTATTCCCAAGAAAGTCCCACAATTCTTCTGCGACTTTTAACTCATTATCCAAATCTAACATGCCTTTTAATGTCCATCTTTCATAAGGTCTTGGTTCGTATGGATTATAAGGAATCGCAATATATGATTTTACCTTTGCGTTTGGATTTTTTGCTAAGAAAATTGCTATCCATTCTAACAATGTCCGTTTAAAATCTTTAAAATTACTGATATTTGGTTTAGCTGTTTTTAAATCAAATAAATGAGCTATTCCATCTGGACTCTAAACAAACAAATCCACTTTTACGGTTTTTAATTTGTTCATTGTGCCCTTGTTGCAAACTTTTCTTATCCTTTCGATTTCTTCCGCCTTATTTGGATTTTTTCCAATTGTAAGTTCATTCATAATACGTTGAATTTCAGATTGAGCTTGTTCACTAATGGTATCGCCAACCACGTACTGTTTTTGTGCAAATTCAAAGTTCAAACTTGCCAAAGTTTCTGCAACAGGTTCAAAAATAGATATACCAAAAGTGGTATTTAGTGAGTGGATAAAGGAAAATAATGCCATTCTATCACGACCGAGTAAACGATAATGAAAAGGCATATAATTGGTTTCTGGCTTATATGTCTGAAACTTTTTCCGTAGGCTATCTTTAATAGTATTCTCGATTAATTTTATTTGTTCTTTTGTAAGCGACATTTTATCTCTCCTTTAAATGAAATATTATTTCTGCATATGCATTAGATCTATCTTTTTCCACTCTATTTAACACAGGCCGTTTAAATCGATTAACAATTTTCATCTCAGCCAACTGAGCAATATCAGGATAAATATTAAACTTGTCATTGGCTACTAAAAAAATATCGTAATCTTTTTGAAGATATTTTTTACAATTTCTTAAAGATTCCACTATACCTTTAACATATGCATCTCTTGCTTCTTTCCCCTGACCATTAGAAAGAGGTCCGATTTCTAATTCATCTTTTCGATCAAATCCAAATATTTCGTATGCATAAGCATGCTGTTCGTGATAATCAATAAGTCCGACATAAGGTGGACTTGAAAAAATACCTTTAATCTTTTGTTTCAGTAAAATCTTAGCAAACTCTGAATTTCTTTTTTTGATTTCTTCATAAATATCTATCGTTCTGCTATCTCCTGTCAGACAGATTTGAAATGTTTCGGTTCTTAATCTATCGAATTCCTTAAGGCGGTTTAGTGTATCTATGGTATATCTTTGCCACCATCCTTTAATGGAAAAAATCGGTTTGCATATTTTACCATGTTTTTTACAGTAATACGTAGTTGTAACAGGCTCTTTTAAGCTTGCTAAATCGGCATGGGTAGTTGCCCTGCAAGAACGAACGGTTCTGCTCAAGATTATTGCTAATATTTTTTTAATTTCCTTATTATTTACTTTTTTCAATTCCTTAAATACAAAATCGATTTCTTCTCTCACTGGAAATAAAAACCACATATCTAAGAAGGAATTATTTTTATCTTATTTAATTTTGATTTTATATTTTTCCACTAAATTATAATAAATGCTTAAAAATTTTTGTTCTTTATCTTTTGCATATTCTTTTTCATTTATTTCTTTTTGCATGATTTTTCTTCTGTATTCCGGTGAAGGAAAAAATTTAGTATTAAATAATTTTAATTCATATAATAATTCCTCTTCAAATTTTACATTGTTCTTTCCTTTTTGAAATTTTTTAAGTTCTTTTGTGATATTTTGCAAGTTTATAGCAACATCTTGAAGATTATGCTTTTCGATTTTTATATTACTTATCAGTGAATTGAATGCAGAGATGTCTATTCCAATTGAATGCATTCCCAATTCATTGCATTGTACTAAGGTTATTCCACTCCCGCAAAATGGATCAAGGATAATATCTCCTTTTTTAAATGAAGCTTCTTTTTTAAAATTATCAACCTGAGAATCTAAGAAGTATTCTACAAGTTGAGGAATAAATTTTCCCTTATACGGATGTAATCTATGAACATGTTTTGTTCTTTCTGATTCCTTATATTCTGAAAATGAAAGAGCCCAGTTTAGATCATTACCTAAACGCCTTTTCCACTTATCTTTTTTAGTATAATAATGGGTTTTATAATAATCTTCTAAATCTTTAATATCAATTAGTACTTCACCATTTCCGCCAAATTTTCTTATTCTCCCATATTGAATCAAATAAGAAATATTTGATGTACTTACCTGTTTATTTAAAAACTTTGCTGCCCATTTAGTTGCTTCTCTAATTGTTAATAACTGGCTCATAAATTTATTTTTCTCCTTATTTTTTTACAATATACAACCTATTGTTTGTTGATACTAACAAAATTATTATCATGTTTTTTCCAGCAACATAATCCTCTACTGTTTGTTAGTTTTTATTAATTATACAAATATTTATTCGAATAATTCAATAAATTTATATATTATACTTATAATACCACATTAATAATGTCAGGGGTGAGAGGATAAATTTTCTGAAATCAAAAATTTCGTATATCTTTTTTATTAACATTTCTTATATTTAAAGCAAGATGGCTACATTTATTTTTCCTGTTTCCCCCAGATCATTTGACACTATCTCGCATTTAGTTCTGAAAAGACAGGAGATCTCACCGGGCACTTTTAACCTGTATTCGGTCAAAGCATAATAATTTGCCTGGCCTTTGGCAATTACCAGATCAGCAGTCTGAAGTTCTCGTTTTAGTTGGTCAGACATTTCACTAAGAGAAATGCCCAATGTATCGGGCCCGGCTAAAATGATTTCTGAGGCAGCTTCTTGAAGGCCTACTGTTTCTCCATCTTCTATGGTAGCATCGCTGGTTATAGGCCCTCCCCTTAAAGCAGAAGTTACTGAAGCTCCATATCTTCTGAGCTCTTTTATTAAAAGCTTATCAAAAGAAATTTCACCCACGTTATCATGAATATAAAGTATTTTAGGTGAGCTTTTAGCTATCCGGAAAATTTCAGCTCTCTGGTCTATTCTTAATCCTTCTGAAACACAGGCACGAAGATCTTTTATTATTTCTGCCATTTGGAAACCATAGCCTGTTCCTACTGTACGAAAATCAAGATGATTGCTGGCAATAACCCAATTAACCAAAAATGAAAATCTTTCCGATTCCTTCAATCCTTCTGCTTCCAAATTGATCTTTTCTGCCATCTCCATACCCAGCTGGTTGCATTTATCTCTTATTTCTTTAAAAGGAATTTCTATCCCTGATATCCTCTTTAAGATTCTGTGAACTTCAGTGATGAAGTAAGAGGGAATTTTTTCTGTGGAGAACTCTCGAGCAAGAAACTGAAAAGATTCCCTTAATATCTCCTTTTTAATTTTTTCCTCTAAGGGGACTAACTGTAAAGCACCGCACAAATCATCTATTATGCAACTTGCACAGCTCAAATGTGTACGCATCGGGTAATTACTCCTTACTCTTTTTATTTAGTTGTCTGCATCGCAATTCCTTGAACAAAGCTTTTCCGCAAAACCAAAAGGACTATAAGCGGAGGCAACATAGCAATCACCGTGCCGGCCATGATAACATTCCACTCAGGAGCTATCTGCTCACTGGCCAAGAGCATCTTAATACCAATTTGTATAACGCGCATTTCACCGGTTGTGGTTACAATTAAGGGCCATAAATACTGACTCCACATAAAGATAAACTCTATAACAAATAGAGCTGCAATATTGGTCTTGGAAATAGGAACCAGAATTTGCAGAAAATAACGCATAGGGCTTGCCCCATCAACCCGGGCTGCATCCGGGAGGTCTGCAGGTACAGTCATGTAGAATTGCCGAAAAAGAAGTAGTCCTGTTGTGCTGGCAAAAAACGGTACCATAAGAGCATAGTAAGAATTTATCCAGTTGAAGGTTGCTATTAACTGATAAGTTGGAATAATACGGACGGGGAGAGGTAGCATTTGGGTGATCATACACATAGAGAACAACAGACCCTGACCGCGAAATTTAAAGTGGGTATAGGCAAAGGCAGCCAGTAATGCCAGGATAGTTTTCACTATTGCTACAACTACTGAAATCAAGGTACTATTAAAAAAGAGCCGCCCTATATTAACTCGCTCCCAGGCATCCTTAAAATTGTTCATAAATTGGTTTCCTGGTATAAGTTTTGGTGGATATTCGTAGGATTCCTGGAAGCTTAAGGTACTGGTAACCAAAGCGAAAAAAACCGGAAAAGCCAGGACTATAACCAATATAATAAGTATTGCATGAATCAAAATTTCGTGTCGATTTTTTCTTGTCATAAAATATTACCTCACCGAAAATAAATAGCTTTTCTGGTAACTATTCTCAATTGAATAATTGCTACCACAGAAATCACAAAAAATATTATAAATGATTGGGCTGATGCAAATCCAGTATTTAGATGAATAAAACCATCACGATACAACTTATATACCAAAAGTTCTGTCGCATTTCCCGGACCGCCCCGTGTCATAATATCTATCAACCCGAAAACCTGGAAGAAAGCATAAAGCATATTAACAAATAATAAAAAGCTGGTAGTGGGGGAAAGCATAGGAAAAGTTATCCGCCAAAAAGCTTTCCAGGGGCTTGCACCATCTATCTGGGCGGCTTCCAAAAATTCATCCGGTACATTTTGTAATCCTGCCAGGAAAAAAATGATATTGTAGCCCAGCATTTTCCAGGTAGCGGCAGCAGCTACTATAAATAACGCTAACTGGCCGTTGGTCATCCAATTCATCGTATATCCGCCAGATAGTTTGGAAACAATATAAGGGATAAGGCCGGTGGCAGGCGCAAACATCGAAGCCCAGATAACACCGGCTATTGTCGGAGAGATGGCGTAAGTCCAGATAAGAGCGACTTGATAGAAGCCCACTCCCCTGATTTTCTGGTTGAGTAATTGAGCAATCGCCAGTGAAATAGAAAGTCCGATAATGATAACAAAAGCAGCAAACTTAAAAGTAGCTACAACACTGTTTAGATAGTCCGGGGAAGAAAATAAACGGATATAATTGCGAAGTCCAACATATATGGTTCTCGTGCCAAACGGCGTTGAGACAAAGAAAGATTCATATATGCTTTGGCCAAAAGGACCAATTAAAAAGATAAAAATTACAGCAATGGATGGGGCGATAAGTATGTAAGGTAAAAATTTGTGTCCGGGAAATCTATCTTCGTGCATTCTTTCTCCTTTTGGTATATTCAGGGTTTAAAAAAGTATAGGGGCAAGTTTAAAACTTGCCCCTATACTGCGTCATACTTTTATTTGCCGTATAGTTCTAAGTAGTCTTTTAATAACGCATTCATCTTTTCTGCTGCTTCGTTCAAAGCATCTTTCGGAGAAAGCTCACCACCAATGGATTTCTCTAAGGCAGCTCTGAAGTGTTCTCTCATTGCCACGAAGGGGCCTAAGCGAACCCCGGTTGCCGCTGCAGTATCCCGTCTCCCGGCAAGAATCTGAAGGAAGGCGGTAAGGAAAGCTTGATCTGCAGAGAACCATCCCTCATCTAAGAGGGCTTTGAGTGCGGCTCCGCTCACCGGGAAGTATCCTGTCCCCTTGTGCCACTGGATAGCAATATCTTTTTGGCCAATATACTTCAGGAATTCCCAAACACCACGGAGTTCTTCTTCACTTTGTCCTTTGGTAACCCAAAGGCTCCCGCCTCCGATTATGGAATTCCCTACCGGATAACCTTCGAAACGCGGTAAAAAGCTGGTACCAACCTTGAATTCGGAAGCTTTAAGAATACCAGCCAGTGATGAGGTAGACTGAATGAGCATAGCTATTTGACCGGCTTTAAAGGCTGAATTTGCTGAGTATTCCGCTCCGCCGTAGATATAGATTCCTTTATCATGCAATCTTATCCATGTTTCAAAAACTTTATGCCCAAACTCGTCATTAAAGACCACTTCTGTTGCCAGTCCGGCCCGTCCGTTGTCATTATCCGCGTAAAGGTGGTTATGGTAGGCCATCGTTTGTTCAAATATCCAGCTGGGCCATCCCGTAGAATAGACGTGATCTACTACCCCGCTTGCCAGGATTTTTTCTCCATACTCTTCCATCTCTTTCCAGGTTGTAGGTGGTTTATCCGGATCAAGTCCGGCTGCTTTGAAAAGGTCTTTGTTGTAATAGAGCATAGCTGTAGAAGAGTTAAAGGGCATCGACCAAAGGTTTCCATCTACAGAGTAGTAATGAGTAATGGGAATAACGTATTGTGCCCAATCCCAGGTTTCTCCTAACATTCCAGGGATTTGATAGACAGGAGTAATAGCATCACTGTCAATCATCGTCTGAGTCCCTACTTCATAGACCTGGACCATATTCGGACCTGTTTTGGTAGGATATGCTGCAACATATTTGGTTAGTGTTTCCGCATAGGAGCCAGTAAATAGCGGCTTAACCTCAAAATCAGGATGAGTGGCATTAAAGCTTTCGATAATCGACTCTACTACCCCAAGGCGCGACCCGCTCATTGCATGCCAGAAAGTTATGGTTACCGGTTTTGCTAAAGCAGTTCCTGCTGACAATAATAAACATAAACTTAAAATCAAAATAATCAAAAAATTTTTTCTTAATTTCATAATAAAGTTATAACCTCCTTAATAATTTTAAAACTTATTAACTGATATAGATTTTATTGTTTCTATATATCGCCCCCTCTCATTTTAGATTAGTAGCCCATGCAGAATTGCTATTCCCTAAGAATGTACTAAGAGCGGAGGAATTGAATAACTCTATCAGCAAGTCAGTAAAAGCCTGCCCGCATTATAAGCAATATCGAACTGATAGGGTTCTTCCTCAAGTATCTAACGCTAATCTGGTAGTAGGTCAGCGAAGAATTTGTAGTATGCCGGGTTATTTTAATTATAACCTAATTGCTGTTGTATTTAAAGAAAAAATATTGTTTTTGTCATTCCGCACTTGATGCGGAATCCATAAGTAGGGGCGTATCGCAATACGCCCCTACAAGGATAGATTCCCGCTTTCGCGGGAATGACATAAGTGGAACAGGAATGACATTGGCAAAGCCAAAATTACACTACCATAATTCTTTTCTACTGGTAGATACTGCCAGGACTCCTTTTTGAAATAATTCCTCTATTTCACTTTTATTAGAAATCAGACCGCCGGCAATAACCGGGCAGAGCAACTTTTTGTATATGTGTTCTATAAAATAAGGAGCAGCTATTCCGGGTAAAATTTCTACTGCATCAGGCTGATTATTTTTTAATAGTTGTTCCCCGGTCTTTAAAGCAGCGGAGTCGAGTAAAAAGAGACGCTGTACAGCAATAAGTCCTTCTTTTTTAGCTATATTGATCAGATTACTCTTGGTGGTAACAATCCCGTTACAAAGTTCTTTCCTGGCTAAATATATTATCCCTTCTCTATCTCGACCAATTCCTTTAATTAGATCCATATGTAAAAAAACCAGCTTGTTATGCTCCTTGCATTCTTTCATAATCCGGGGAAGATTAAATATATCCCCGTAGAGAATAAAAAGGGCAGCAACTTTACTGTTGAGAGCATATTTAAAATCTGTATCATTTCTAATGGAGGCAATTACGGGGTGTTCTCTAAAAAAGTCTCTGAGGTTTTGCATCTATATTTTTTTCCTTTATTTTATAATCCTATACAAATACAAAATACTGATTGAAAAATCACTATAAAAATAATAACATATATAATTTGTTACTTCAAAATTTTATGGAAAAGCAGAGAAAAGATGCAAGTATAATCTTTTTTATCTAACTACCCCACCAAAGTTTACACTAGGAACGCAGATTAAAATCAACTCTCTTAATATTGCGGGTGGCAATCAGGCTTACACCTGTTCCCATCAAATCATCTTTAATTACCTGCCCTATCTCAACCGGGGCTTTAACTTCAATTTCAGCAATTTCGGTCATAGCTTTTAATAATAATCTTTTGGGGATTGCTTTTTCGGTCTTTACCGACACTAAAGGCAATTCACCCCCAATCACTTTAACTGTAGTGGGTAAGATTCTTAGCGGATTGATAAATTCTTCTTCAGCATATTTAATTCCTTTAGGACAGGCATTCCCTATAATAGAGGTAATCTTTCCATCTTTACTCTGGACGGTCATCCTGCAACCTATGGGGCAGCTTACACATATTATCTTATTTTGTTTCATCCTCTTTACCCTCTAATCCCTTTTAATAGAGATAGTTATATTTTTCAATTTATCATCCAATAAAACTTCCGGTAAATAGACGCTCACCATCTCTCCCGGGGTCACAATCCTCTTCTTGTAAGAACCCAATACTCTGCCTTTATCATCTAATAAATTAATCCTGACCCTCTCTGCTGGCTTTTTTACCCGCATAAATATTTTTATTTTCTTCCTTCCCGGAACATTAAAATCTATATGTTGAGGGACTACATATGCAATATTATCACCGGGGACTATTTTTATAGATTGAGGACGAAATTTTCTATTCCTTTTGAGGTATTCGCTTACAGCTCGACCTACGATCTCTCCCTCTTCTGAAACAAAATCGGCTAAATCATGAACATGCAGCACGTTCCCACAAGCAAAAATCCCTTCCACTTCTGTCTCTCGGTTTTCATTTACTATAGGTCCTCTGGTTACCGGGTCTAATTTAATTCCTGCTTCTCTGGTTAGCTCATTTTCCGGAATCAAACCTACAGATAATAAGATGGTATCACAGCTTATCTCTTCTTCGGTTTCGGGAATCGCTTGCAGGTTTTTATCCACCTGAGCGACAGCCACTTTTTCTACCCGCTTTCCTCCCTCAATTCGAGTAATAGTGTGATTGAATTTTAAGGGAATATTAAAATCATCCAGACACTGAACTTTGTTTCTTATCAGTCCGGTAGAAAAAGGCATAATTTCTAAAACGGCCTTAACCTTGGCACCCTCTAAAGTCATCCTGCGAGCCATAATCATCCCGATATCCCCCGAACCCAGAACGACTACTTCGCGACCCGGTATATATCCTTCAATATTAATATATCTCTGAGCGGTACCGGCGGTAAATATTCCAGCAGGTCTGCTCCCGGGGATAGCAATCGCTTCTCGGGTTCTTTCCCGGCAACCCATAGCCAGAACAATTACTTTTGCTTGAATATGTAATAAGCCATCATCTCTGTTTATGGCTATAATCCGTTTATTGGTGGTTACCTCTATAACCATCGTTTCTGTCTTTATATCAATCTGGTTATCATTGAGTTTAGCAATAAATCTCTCTGCATATTCCGGTCCGGTCAGTTCTTCCTTAAAATACTGTAAGCCAAATCCATTATGGATACACTGGGGAAGGATTCCTCCCAGATATTTATCTCTCTCCAGGAGTAAAATATCTTTCACCGAATTTCTTTTGGCTTCCAGGGCAACGGCCAGCCCGGCCGGTCCCCCTCCGATAATTACTAAATCATACTCTAACTTCATCTTTAAACTTAACTCCTGTTTCTTTAATCATATCTTTGGTCTTAGTCTTTAAAACTTCTGAACCCGGTCCTTTTTTGGTTATTCTTAAAGGAGAGATTTTTAATTCTTCCGAAAGAATTTTTAAAACTCTGGGACTGCAAAAACCTCCCTGACATCGGCCCATTCCTGCCCTAACCCTTCTTTTGATGGCATCCAGGCTTCTGGCCGGTACCGGTTGGTGGATAGCTCTGAGCACCTCTCCTTTGCTTACCTTTTCACATCGGCAGATAATTTCTCCGTAATCAGCATCTTTTTCTACTATCTCCTGCCATTTACTTGTCTTGTCTAAATAATCTGCAAATTTCGGCTGGTCGGCTAAAGTCTCGATAAAATCATCTTTGTGATTTAATTCTAACTGGGGAGAAATTTCTTTAACCACTTCTTTTAAAATACCACTGACCATCTCGGCAATAGCCGGGGCAGAACTTAAGCCGGGTGATTCAATACCTGCCACATTGATAAACCCTCTAATCTTTTTTGAAGCCCCAATGATAAAATCATCTCTCCCTTCAATATCGGCTCTTAAACCGACAAAAGAGTTTATCAGGTCTTGATGGGGAAGATGAGGAATTAATTTTCTGGCTCCCTCATATACTTCCTGTGTCCCGGCTTTGGTAGTAGCCGGGTCATCCTTTTCCTCGACTTGATAAGAGTTAGGACCGATTAAGAGATTGTTATGAATCGTGGGAGTCACCAAAATTCCTTTGGATAATTTAGTAGGAATAGGGAAAAGAATATGATTAACCAGATTTCCCCACTGTTTATCAAATAACTGGTATTCACCTTTAAAGGGCTTTATCTTGAAATCGTCCCATACAGTTTTAGCAATCTCATCAGCGTGTAACCCAGCAGCATTTATTATCACTTTAGTTTCAATTAACCCCTTGCTGGTAAGTACACCGCAAACCCGCCTTTTTTCTATTCTGATGTCTTTTGCTTCTGTCTCCAGTAATACTTTAACCCCGTTTATCACTGCATTATCAGCCAGGGCGATAGTAAGCTTATAAGGGGAAATAATCCCAGCAGTAGGGGCATAAAGAGCGTATTTGGCTTGAGGATTTAAATTGGGTTCCAATTCAAATAATTTATTACCGGTAATTATCTCTAAATTTTCAAGACCGTTCTTCTCTCCGTTTTTCTTTAATTCTCTTAATCTTTTCAGATCTTCCTCGGTAAAGCCTACTACCAAAGACCCTATCCTCTTAAAACGCACTTTCAAGTCCTGACATAATTTATCAAACCTGGGATTGCTTTCTATATTTAATCGTCCTTTCAGGGTTCTAAAATCAGCGTTATATCCGGCATGAATAATCCCGGAATTACCCTTGCTAGTCCCCATAGACACATCATCTTCTTTTTCTATTAGGATTACATTAAGAATATATCTGGAAAGCTCTCGGGCAATGCTTGCCCCGATTACTCCTCCTCCTATAATCACTATATCTGCTTTCATTGACATTCTCCTTGTTTGCATAATAAATAAAAAAACCATTTCATCAACCAATATATCTGACCAAAATCAGATAAAAGGGGTTAACCCCCTGGTTAACAAAATGGCTCTCTCTAAATCTCTACCATTTATTTATTCAATTTTTTATATAATATCACAGCAAATCATAATTTACAATAATGAATTTACAAATTTGCTCTTTCGGGGTATTATATAAAAAGCTGAAATAAATTAGTCGTTAGTGAATAAACCTAGCGTAGAGCGTACAGCGTTTAGCGCATAGTTTTGGATTAATAAAATTTGCTCTAATTAAACTAAAAACTTAAAGCGAAAAACCATAATTGCTATTTAAGAATTCAGGAGCCGGTAGTCAGAAGAATATAATCTCATAATTAAAAATAATTCTGAATACTTGATTCTTTATTCTGGCTTCTTCACTATATACTAAATACTGTATACTTTTTTTGTTTAATTTAGATCGTTATATAAAATATATTTATACTTTCATTTGGAAAGTATAAAAAGGGAGAATAGTATGTTTTTTGTTTTAATGGGTCTAATTGGTGGTCTGGCTCTCTTCTTGTACGGAATGCAGATTACCAGTGAAGGCTTAAAGAGTACCTTCGGTAATAAACTAAAACAGATCCTGAGTACCCTGTCCAAAAATAAATTAATCGCCTTATCCACTGGTATTATCCTTACCTTAACTGTCCAGAGTAGCACCGCCGCTTCTACTTTGTTGGTAAGCTTGGTAAACACCGGGATTATGAGCTTGAGTCAGACCTTAAGCATTTTGCTCGGAACCGGTATAGGCACTATCGTCGCTAATCAAATAATCGCCTTTAAGGTGTCCGACTATGCTCTCTTAATAATTGTTCTTGGATTTGGCTTAAAGCTCTTGGGGAGAAAAAGAAAACAGAGATTTATAGGTAATACCTTGCTGGGTATAGGCTTTATTTTTTTGGGAATGAAGGTGATGTCAGAATCAGTTGCCCCTCTTAAAGACCACGCTCTTTTTAAAGAAACATTAACTAATTTAGAGCACATTCCTTTATTGGCTCTGTTATCTGGCATGCTATTTACCAGCCTAATCCAAAGCAGTACTGCAACTATGGGTTTAACTATTTCTCTGGCTATGCAAGGACTTATATCTCTTAATCTGGCTATCCCGATAATCTTAGGCTCACGTTTAGGAACTTGTACGACTGTCCTTTTCGCAGGAATTGGGGCAACTAGGGGTGCAAAGAGAGTTATTTGGGCTAACTTAGTAATTAAACTTGTGGGAGTTATTGTATTCTTCTTGCTTACTCCATCATTAATATTGCTGGCCCAAAAGACCTCAATAAACCTTGCTCGACAAATTGTTAACGCTCATGCCATAGTTGTTATCACTAATGCTCTGATTTTTCTCCCCTTTACTGAAAGATTTGCCAGATTTTTAGAAAAAATTATCCCTAAAACTGAAGAAGTAGAATCACTACAAAAACCAAGATTTCTAGATTTAGGAGCCCTTAAAACTCCTGAGATTGCCTTCTATCTTGCCAGTAAAGAGATGCTGCGAATTTCTAATGCCGTAGAAGAGATGGTATTAGGTATTATGCAAGTATTTATTGATAATAATGAAAGACTGCTGGAAAAGATAAGCACGCAAGATATGATTGTGGATAATCTCTCTCGAGAGATAACCAAATATTTAACCAGGATAAGTTTTGAAACCCTCTCCGAAGAACATTCCAAAGAAGTATTTAGATTATTGTACATTGTCGATGACCTGGAACATATTGGAGATTTGATAGATAAAAATCTGATTCCTTTGGTAGAAAAAAAGATAGACCACAGTCTGGTATTTTCTGAAAAAGGAGTAGAAGAGATAAAAAATATGCATCAGGATGTTTACAACAACCTTCGAAATGCCATCGGGGCTTTTGCTCTCCAGGACCAAAGGATGGCTCAAAAAGTAATCGACCAGAAAAAATATATTGATTCATTAGAAATAAATCTACGTAAGACTCATATCAACCGTTTAAATGTAGGGATAGAGCTTTCCCAAAAGACCAGCGGAGTTCATTTGGATTTAATCAATATCCTTAAAAGAATAAATGATCACTCCTTCTCTATCGCCCGGGCAGTAGTAGGGAAATTATAATCTAGTCGTTAGTGAATAAATCTAGCGTGGAGCGTATAGCGTTTAGCGTATAATATGTAGCGAAAAGCGCAAAACGCAAAGCCATAGCTCAAAATTTAAAATTTAAATACAAAGAAATTACCAAATAACCCGGGGCGGATAAATTCCGCCCCCTACAAAAAAACAATGTATTTTGTCATTGCGAATAAAGCAGACTGATAACCGAAAACTGTCAACTGAAAACCTGTATTTAATACTAATGACTATTATAATTGGTCAATTGGCCAATCGGTGAATTGGTGAATTAATTCTAACTGGTCAACCGGATAACTCCAACTAGCTAACCAGGTAACCGGGTAACTAACTAACAAATTAGGATATACAGTTAAATTATATTAGGAAAATATTTTATATGAACAATATGATAAATAATCAACCAAAAAAAGAAAGCCTTATTCTTATCCCTATTTATAATGAACAAAAACATATTTTTAATGTTTTAAGAGAGGTAAGAAAATACTCACCAGAAGACCTGCTGGTGGTCAATGATGGCTCCACCGATGAGAGTAAAGATATTGTTGAGGAGATTGCTTCGTGTGCTAAACTCAAAGGGAAACTTATTATTATAAACCACTCAGAAAACGAAGGATATGGTAAATCTTTGATTGACGGAATTAATTTTGCCCGGGATAATAATTACCAGTATCTTTTGACTTTAGATTGTGATGAACAACATGAACCGGAATTAATCCCTCAATTTTTTGAAGAGATTAAAAAAGAAAAATTTGATATAGTTTCTGGTTCTCGTTATCTGTCTTTCCAGAAACAGATTGATTCTCCACCTGAAGACCGATACACAATTAATCGTAAAATCACCGGGCTAATCAATAAGATAACCGGCTATGGGCTAACTGATCCTTTCTGTGGGTTTAAAGTATATCGGGTGAAAAGCTTAAAAAAATTAGAATTAACCGAAAAGGGATACGGCCTTCCTCTTCAACTCTGGATTCAGGCTTATAAAAACAACCTAACTGTAAAAGAGCTGCCGGTAACTATGATTTATAAAGATAAAGATCGTACTTTTGGTAATTACCTTGACGACCCGAAAAAGAGGTTGGCTTATTATAAAAAAATCATAGATAGTGAGGTGAAAAAATGCTTAATATTTTAGCTGTCGGTCCACATCCCGATGATGTGGAACTGGGAATGGGTGGTTCTATATTAAAATTTACCGAAGCAGGGCATAAAGTTACTATCGTGGATTTAACTGATGGGGAACCTACTCCTCAAGGAGAACCAGAGACCAGAAAAAAAGAGAGTGTAAAATCAAGCAGGATATTAGGAATTGATGAGAGGATTACTCTTGATTTTCCCAATCGATATCTTCAGGATGAAATAGAGGTCCGTCAGGAATTAGCTGAAGTCATAAGAAAAATTCAACCGGATATCCTTTTTGCCCCTTACTGGATAGATGCCCATCCGGACCATGTTGCCACCTCAAAGATCTGTGACGCTGCCCGTTTCTACGGAAAACTCACCAAAACAGAGATGCAGGGCAAACCCTTTTATACAAAAAAAATATATTATTATATTGCTTCTCATCTAAAGCTAAATTCTAAGCCTTCCTTTGTTATGGATATAACCAAAGTGATGGAGATGAAAATAGAAGCAATAAGGTCCTATGAATCCCAATTTGGGCCTTCTCCTGAAGGGCATCAGATATTTGAATGGGTTTTAAATTCTAACCGTTACTGGGGGAACCTTATTGGTACAGAATTTGCTGAACCTTTTATCTCCAGGGAAGAAGTCGGCATTAAGGATATAGAGGTACTTTTGTAAATGGAAAGATTGTCTTATAAAGTTCCTCAAAATAAGCAGATTTTCCTCTCTCCATCAGAGAATAAGATTGGTTCTCTCATAGAAGAGAATAAGAAAATTTTCGGCCAGTATTCCTTTACAGTTCTTAATCAGCCTTTTAATAAAGTAAGGGAAAATAGTCGAAAAGAAGTTATTCAGGGGGCATTAAAATTTAGTTCTAAATTTGACCCCAATATTGAAGAAAAAATTAGTTCCGCTCCCCAATGCATTATTCAGACCGGCCATCAACCGGTATTCTTTCATCCCGGGATATGGATTAAAAACATCTTTTTAAACGAACTCTTAAAATCTCCTCTTCTGGATAAATATTTGGGATTAAATATTATCCTGGATAATGATATCTGTAAAGACCTTAATCTTCTTTTACCCGTTCTTTCCTCAACCGGTAATTTGAGATTAGAAGAAGTCAATTTTTTATCTTCAGCTCTTACCCCAAAACTTCCCTTTGAAGAATATCCCTGCCCCTCTTTGGAACTGGTAACTAAATTTATCCGGAATATCACCCGTAGTCTCAAACCTCTGGAATTAGAAAATAAATACATTTTAAATAATTTTAAAAATTTTGCCCGGTGTCTGGAGAACTCTTCCCGCTTTTGCAGCCAAAATCATAAAAAAGCTAATCTGGGAGAATTCCTCAGTTTAGCTCGCCACCTTTACGAGAAAGAGATTGAACCAACTTACCTGGAAATTCCTTTTTCTCGAATCTGTAACAGTGATGAATTTCTCTCTTTCTTTTTAGAAATTACTAAAAACATCGAGTCCTTTTCTAAAATTTATAATAATAAATTGGATGAATACAGAAAGTTATTTAAAATCAGAAATCGGGCACACCCCTCACCTAATTTAATTATTAAGGAAAATCTTATCGAAGTCCCCTTCTGGATTTGGAGAGAGGGAGACCAGAGGAGAAAAATTTTTATTCTAAGAGAGGAAGAAAAAAATTATTTTTACAATGATTCTTATGGTAAAATATTTCTTATAGAAAAAAACGGTTTAAAATCTTTGTTTTCCTTAAAAACCCTTCTCAAAGAACGGGGATTAAAAATAAGACCTAAAGCTCTTTTGCTAACTTTATATAATCGGCTATTTATCTCTGACCTTTTTATTCACGGATTGGGAGGAGCAAAATACGACCTGGTAACCGATGAAATCATTAGAGAATTTTTTAAAGTAGAGCCTCCTCACTTTCTGACAATTTCCTGCACTTTATATCTCGATTTTAAATCTTCCCCTGGCACATCTGATTCTAAAATCTCTGCCCTAAAGAAGAAGATAAGAGACCTGGAATTTAATCCGGAAAGATATGTTGGCAAATTATTTTTAACCAAGAAAGTGGGAATTCAAATTAGAGAGCTGGTTGAGAAAAAAACTGAATTAATTAAAAAAATTAGAGGGGTTCTCACATCGGCAGAAAAACATAAAATTTCTGAAGATATCAAAGGTATAAATAATTTTATAGTAGAAAAAATTAGTCCTTTAAAGTATGAGCTGGGCAAAAAAATAGAAAAAGAAGAAGAAAAGATGAAACAATCTAAAGTTCATACCTTTAGAGAATTTCCCTACTGTTTCTTTTCAGCAAAAACGCTACGTAATTTATTAAATTTCTAATCTCCTCTATCCTCCGCCGATAATTGGAAATAGTTTTAACTCAGTAGATTTAATAAGAAGATGATCTTCTTTTACAATTTTGTCTCCCGTTTTGATGAAAAATAGATCGGCCGAAGAAATCTTAGCATCTTTTAATACCTGAAGAATGGTTATTGGTTTAAAATAATTTAATTCTAAGATATTAGAGAGGTATTTGTACTTTAAATACCCCTCCAACTTGATACTTATCTTCATCGTTTGATCTCATCAATGAGCCAATCTAAACCTAATTCGATTAGTTTGGCAGGGGCAGGGATTCCAGTATCGGGGCCCCAACCCATCAGCTGATAGCGTAATCTTAAGGCTTTTTGAAAATCTTCTTTATTGATGGCTCCCTGACCATCTAAAGGACCACCTTTAAAATTTTGATAGAAGACCTCAGGCAAGGTATCATCTTTGGAAGTAAACCCTTCTCTATAATTAAAGACACGAGCCATATTGATAGAACGCTCCCCTAATTTCATCAACTCAAACCAGGTCGTTCTCCAGCCAGTAGCAGAACGAATAATCTCTAATAACTCATCTAAGGTACCTACACTACGGGGAACATAACCAAAATCACATACTCCTAAAGTATCAAGCAAAGACCAGTAGATATCTAATAGCTTAAAGAGAGCTACTTTATTTTGCCCTATATCGATAGGAGATACTGGTCCTAATATTCCCAGTCCCTTCATCTCCTTTACCCCCCAGGAATCTTTATCTTTAAAGTAGGAATCATGGGCGGCTTTCATGTGGTCAGCTCCATAATCAGATAAGGCATACTGCAACCCTACTCCAGTTTTAACTCGCGGATCATGCATAGGAACCTCCTGACCTTTTACCTGACGAATAAATTTATCTGCCCCTTTGCCTATCTTCTGGGCAGCTCGATAAGAACCTTCAGCTAAGAGGTTACCTAATCCTTTTCGATGAGCAATCATTTCCACTATCTTAAGTATTGCTTCTTTATTACCAAAATTAAGTTCTATGCCTTCAGTATCTTCTTTAGTTAATATACCTTCCTGATAACACTGCATAGAAAAGGCAATAGTTGTAGCCGTAGAGATAACATCCATAGTATATTTATTACAAAGTTCATTGGCTTTGGCTATATACTTTAAATCATCAATACCACATAGGGAACCAAAAGACACCACTGCCTCGTATTCAGGTCCTCCATAGATGGGGTCTACTTTAACAGAAGGTTCATCTACCTCTACTACCCGTTTACAGCGAATAGGACAGGCATAACAGCCTTCATTCTTTTTTAAGATAGTCTTATTATAAGTTTCTTCAGCAAGGTTTTCTCCTTTTTTAAAATCATTAGTCGACCAGTTATTAGTTGGTAACCAACCAGCTTTATAAATTGAAGTTATTCCGGCAACTGTACCAAATTCTCGGAGATTTCTGCTTAGAGGATTATCCGGTATTCTTAAAGTAATCTGTTTGCTAATCTCTTTTATCTTTTCTTTATTGTATAAATTTATCGGCTTAGTTCCTCTTACCGCAATAGCTTTTAATTTCTTGGAACCCATCACTGCTCCTAAACCATTTCTACCATTAAAATGTTTTAGTTCATTTACGATATTAGCAAAGCGAACCAGGTTTTCTCCGGCAGGACCGATTTGAGCAATCCTTATCCTATCATCAGCTAATTCTTTTTTGATTATCTTCTGGGTTTCTCCAGTGTCTTTACCCCAGAGGTGGGTAGCATCCTTAATTTCTACTTTACCATCTTTAATGTAGAGGTATACAGAGGTAGAAGAACTGCCTTTTATAATAATAGCATCAATACCAGCTTTCTTCAGTTCCGGTCCCCACCAGCCTCCGGCTTCCGCTTCTCCCTGGGCTCCAGTTAAAGGGGATTTGGCACAGACAGTATAACGAGGCATAGCCGGGGCAGGGGTACCGGTTAGGACGCCAGGGGCAAAAATAAGTAGGTTATCAGGAGATAGGGGGTCAGTATGGGGTTTCATCTGGTTTAACATATAATATAAGGCTAAAGCTCGACCTCCCCAGTAAGTACGGTAAAAATTTTCTTCGGGATATTCTACCCAAATTTCTTTGGTGGATAAATTTACGTGTAGGATGTTTCCGGTATAACCGTATGGCATAATTGGCGTTCCTCCCCATCTCCATTGATTATTATTTTATATTGTTTATTGCTAAATGTTGTAATAGGCAAAGTAATTTAATTTATTTTTATACCTAATAACTAGCTTTATGGAAATTATATTAATAAAATCTTCTATAGAATAAAACAATTAAACAGGATTTAAATGCATTTGCCGTAAATTATCTATTCTTCTAAATAACCTTCTATATAAAATTAAATTAAATGTTTCTTTAGAAATCTGACTTTTAACTTATGAAAATAAGACTTTAAAAAGAAATCTTAATAATATCAATGTGGATCTAGCTAGATTAAAAATAACCTAAGCTGAAAAGGAACTTAAATAAAACAATTACTGTGGCGATAAAAATCACTAAAGAAAAATAATATCTTATATCCGCTCCTCTTAACTTATTATGTGTTTTTGCACCTAATTGAGAACCAACTAAAGAACCTATCAAAACACAAGCTACCAATGCAAAATTTACATTTCCCTTAAAAAAGTGAGTTAAGGCTCCATATCCCGAGACAAATATAGTCTGAAAAAGACTTGTTCCTATAGCTATACTTGTTGGTACTCCTATTACATAAATTAAAGCAGGATTCATAATAAAAGCTCCTCCTATCCCTAAAAGTCCAGAAAGCATTCCTGCTCCAAATCCGAGTACAATTAAATAACAGATCGAAATATATTCTATCTTAGAAGTAGGTAAAGATATAATTGGAGGAATCTTTATATTTTGAATTTTTTGAGAAAATATAGTATCTACTATTCCTCCTCGAGGAGCTCTTTTTTTTGCTTTTTTACTTTCCAAGAACATAGAAATTCCAACTAAAGAAAGAAGAATTATATAGATGATATTTATCCAAAAATCCATTATACTGATGGTAGAGGCATTAATGGTTATAGTGCCAAGGTTTTTTAAGCGCATCAAGACTCGTGCCCCTAATTCTACACCTATTATTGAACCCATTAAGATAAATCCAGCCAGTTTATAATCTATATGGCCATAACCTCTGTGTTTCAAAGTTGAAGCAGTAGAGGTTCCTACCATTTGAAGAAGACTACTCCCTATGGCAATATTATAGGGAACATTAAATACCACATTTAACAATGGCACCAAAAGAAATCCTCCGCCTACTCCGAATAAACCAGAGAGAACACCGATAATAAAGCCAGTTCCAATAAAGCCTATACAATTAATCATCTAAATAATCCTTTTACTTTTAGTAATCTTAATTATCAAAATTAATTTAAGGGATGTATTCTATTAATTTTAAAAAGTGTATTATAATTATAACTTAATTTAATGGATTTAAATATATTTATTATGAATTAAGGCAAGACTACTCCATTCCTGGTTGCTTCGAGAACAGTTTTAGCTGATTCGGTAATACCGGGGGGGAAACCAATGACTTTATATATGAAGAGAAAACCAACTACCCATAAAATAAGCATACAAAGAATCCATAGGATAAATCCATATTTTACAAAATCGATAGGATGAATTATTTTTTCATCTGTCCCCGGATAAGAGCTAAGGGCATAAACGATAGCATTATTAGGGGTACCTACAATAAGAAAATGGGCGAAAGAGGTCGCAAAGGCAGTAGCTAATCCGACTGCCCAGGGTTCTCCTACCCCACCGGAGAGAATTCCCATAGGAACAGTAATCGGGCCTAAGAGGGAAGTAGTAGCAGCATCACTCATAAAGTTAGTCATCACCCCGGAAAAAAGACTTGCTCCCACCAGTAAAGGCATCTGCCCATTTGCTCCTAAGGAGCTAAGCCCATTTAAGAAGAATTTGGCTAACCAAAGAGCTGCTCCGCTATTTTTTAATAAAGCCACCATGGTAAGTGCCCCACAATACATTAACCAGGCATCCCAAGATATGTTGGTCAAAATCTTCTTCCAATCTACTACTCGAAAAACAACTGGAATTATTAGAGCAAGTAAGGCAGGACCACCTAATCCTAAAACCTTGCTCTTGGTTATCCATAGAAAGAGGATAGATAACATCATCAATAAAATTAATATCTCATTAAACTTCATCAGTCCCATAAGCTTATTTTCTTTTTTTATGGCTTCTAATCCAGGAGTTAAATCTTTTATCTTGGTTTTACGGAACATAAAAAGTAGATAAATAACTACCACTACAGCTAATATAGGAACTAAGGGCATTCCATAGGCCATCCACTGAGTAAAACTCATAGACACATTATAATTATCGAAGAATCCCATCATAATAGCATTACGTCCGCCTGCTGCCGGTGAACCAACACCACCTACATTAAGACTAAAACAAAGGGTAAAAAGAAGTAGTTTGGCCAAGCAAGGATCTTGTTTTATTGGTAATCCTTTATCATTTGCTCCTTTTAAAGCCCCGGCATAGATAACAACCATAACTGGGGTCATAAAGGCGGCAATAGCATGGGCAGATACAAATGAACCTAAGATGGACATAGAGATAGCCAGTATAAAAATGGGGAATTTAAATCCTTTTACCCATCCCAAAATCCAACTGGCTAAACGTTTATGCAGACCTACTTCCGTTACCACCACCCCCATAGCTAAAACACCTAAAAGAAAAAGAGGGGCATCACCACAGAAGGTTTTACCTATCTCTGCCTTGGGAAGTAAGTAAAAGAAATAAGCCAGAAAAGGCATAAGAATACCGACTAGTCCGATAGGTAGTGCTTCGGTAGTAAAAAATATGGTAGCCATAGGAATTATTCCTAAAATTAATTTTGCCTTCCAGGCAGCTTGAGAAATGCTGCTGGCTACTCCCGTTTTTATCATATTATCGGCAAAACCATATTCTTGGACAAGTTTTTTCAAACTTTCAGGAGTAGGAAGAATAAAAGCAATAACGGCAAAAATAGCAAATCCCATGAATAACCAAAGCGCTCTACTATCAATAGAAAATTTATTATAATTTTTGGTATATAATTTTTGGTTCAATTATTTTCCTCTCTAATCATTATTTTTTTAAACTATATTTTTTAAGTAGCTACCCACAGGTATGCTTCTTCAAGTTAATAAAACAATCGAGTAGGACGGTAGATAATTAATTTATCTACCGTCCCCTCACACCACCGTACGTACCGTTCGGTATACGGCGGTTCACAAAGCACTACGAATTTTACAATAACGATATGTAAGGCTCATAAGCCCAAGGTTAGCCCAATAGGCATTTGATAGTACGCTGTTTAAAGAGTCACCAGCAATATACCAGTAAGCTTTACGGGTATTAGCTAAACTAAGAGCAGCCCAATCTGGAAGCCCTAATTTAATCAGGTTACGATATCTGGTACGTATTTTCTTCCACTGTTTCCATAGACACATCCGCAGCCTTCTTCTAATCCAACCCTCTAACATCTTTAGAATATAGGGGGTATCAGATAAAGAGAAGTATTGCATCCAACCTCTTAAATAGAGATTTAATCTTAAAATTCGTTTTATTATATTTTGTCCATTGCTCCTTGAGGTTATTTCGCGAATTTTAATCTTAAATCTTTTAATGGTTTGAGGTGCTATGCGAATACGGATATGTTCGTGATTGAGGCTTATAGTCTCCTTTTAGTAATTGTTCTTTGATGGATAACCAGTTTTGACGAAGATAGGGTTTAATATTTTCTACTGTTAATAAATTGAAATCCCAGCCGAAGTTCAAGACCATCATTGCCCAAAATAAGCGTTAGGTCCGTGTTTTCTAAAAAAATGCTTGTCGAGTAAATAGGATGAAATTGGAAATGCTTCAGGAGATAAACTAAGAGTACCCCAAGCCATCTTTGCTATTTCCTCTAACACAACACTGTTATGAACTGCTTCGAAAGAATCCATACCCCATGTAAACGGACCATGACTGGCAACTAAAACTCCAGGCATATAATCCGGGTTGAGCGTCTTGAACCTTTCAACAATTGCATTACCCGTTTCTTGTTCATAATCACTTTCTATCTGTTCACGAGTAAGTTTTTCAGTACAGGGGATTTCACCGTAGAAATTATCAGCATGGGTAGTTCCAAAACAAGGTATCGAACGACATGCTTGGGCCCATATAGTCGCCCATTGGGAATGAGTATGTGTTATCCCACCTATATTTGTAAAAGATTGATACAGGACAAGATGGGTCTTTGTATCTACTGATGGCTTACAAGTTCCTTCTATCACTTTTCCATTAAAATCCACTACAACCAGGTGTTCTCTTTTCATTTTCGTATATGGTACGCCCCTCGGCTTTATTACAATCAACCCCTTATCTCTATCTATACCGCTAACATTACCCCAATCATATATTACCAAATGCCTCCTTGGAAGCTCCAAATTTGCTTCCAATACAACATCTTTCAACTCCTCCAACACAGTTTACACCTCCATCCATTTCGGGTCCTTAGGGTTATGTCTCATCACTTTAAAGTAAAGTGCAGTAACAACATCTACCGCAGATAAGGATCCACCCGGATGCCCTAATTTTGCCTCTGTTATCATCCTAACTATATCTTTTCTAATTTTATTCGCTTTTGATTTTAGCTCAGCACTGGTAGATGCTTCTTTTTTCTTAATACTTATCTCCATATTTATCTCCTCGAAAGTTACAATATATGTCCTTTTGGTAAATTATGAGGATTCAACTTATATATTTAATCCTCTCAGATAAGCAATTGCATGTTTAGCACCATTAGAGGATCAGGTTTAGGCAACATCTCCATAGCTATAAAGCTCTTATAATTTATCTTTTCGAAAGAATTTATAATAAATGAGTGATGTGCTGTTATTAGTTCGATCAGGACAATATTAGCTCTTTTTTTTAGGTATCACGGCTACAACAGTTTTTTTCTTATGTTCATCTCTATGCATAGCTGGAGCAAAAACATTTACTAGTTTCAATGTTTCTGCCGTTTTGTTTATGACCTGATGAAACACCTCTTTGGGAACATAGAATGCAATATCAGGTTCTAATTGATATCTCTCCTCTCCTAGTATGGCTTCTCCTCTTCCTGAAACTACATAAATAGCTTCGGCAAGAACATGTTTATGATATTGGGTACGACTATATGGATCAATAAAAGTTACATTTAACATAAATTCCTCTATCCCATATTTATCCATTGTAAACAATGGTTTTATCTCTCTTTTATATGGTTCTTTCTGTATCTCACCTTTCTCTTCCCATGCTTTTACAACATATTTCTCGTACATTATTAAACCTCCTTTTTATTATCGTTATACAGTCCATTAGAAATGGTAAACTTTATTATTCTAAAACTATATTATCAATCCAAAGCATATAAAAAGATTTCTGTCATATCATAAGTTTCGTTCTAGCATAATTGACACTTTTAACTACACAATCATCTTCCCATTGCAGAGTTTCCTCTTCGTTTTCTCGTTTATCTACAAAAAGTTCCAGATTAATATTTGGATCTAAATTGCTATGTTTTAAAATTTGTATAATTTTGGGGAAATCGACAAGGCCTTCCCCTAAAGGGACACCTATTATCTTATGTCCCCTTGGATTCTTTTCGATCCTGAAATCTTTTAAGTGTACAGTAATAGAGTATGGTGCCAAAACCTGTGCTGTCTTTAAAGGATGTTCCATTAGAACAATAGAGTTCATAGTATCAAGGCATACTCCTATAAAATTATCGTCAACAGACTTTATTATGTAAAGAAGTTCTTCCGAAGATAAATTAGCATGATTTTCTAATGCCAATCTAACGTTGAAATCTTTGGCAACATCCAGTACTTTCTCAATATCCTTGATAATACTATTGAGTTGATCTTGGATATCCTTTTTGGATCCATAACGATTAATCTCCGGGATTACTCTCAATATTGTTGATCCGAGTTTATTCGATACCATCAACATAGTTTTTAAATACATTGGATTAGAATTCATGGCTCCAGTTTCTATAAACATTCTTCTTTCTTCTATTCGCTCTTTAATTTTCTTTAATTTACGCTCTGAAAGATCGGAGTACCTTAAATTGTCACAAATTTGTATCCCACTTAAATTAAGACTAATAGCCTTATTAATAAATTGATCTAAGTTCATTGGGTTAGAAGGAATGTAACCCTTCACTCCAATACTCCACCTATATGCAAAACTACTTAATCCTAATTTCATGGTTCTCTATTAAACCTCCTATGTGTTTAGAAATTAATCTTATCGCACGAGTTCATGTGGTATAAAAGTAACCAAGCGAGGATAGATGACCATAAGCACTAAGACTAATATTAAAGGAAGTATAAATAGTATCATCTCCTTGATTACTCTTTCTAAGGGTATATCCGAAACTTTTGTGAGTGCGAATAATACCATTCCATATGGAGGGGTAAGCATTCCAATCATTAAATTCAAGATCATTAATACCCCAAAAAAAATTGGATCAATACCAATACTTGTAACCATAGGGACCAAAATAGGAGTAAAAATATATATGCTTACCATAGCAGGAAGAAAGCAGCCGATTATAATTAAAAATATGTTTATAATTATTAAAATTGTTAACGGATCCGCAGTTATCAAAAGTAATTCTTCGCCAAGTATATATGGAATACGCAACATTGTAAGAATGGTACTATAGAATGAAGCACATGCCAATATGAATAATATGGACACACTGTCTATTACTGACTTTTTAGCTATATTCAATAATTTTTGCAAATTTACTATTCTATAAACGATACAGCACAGAAAAATTGCATATACAGAGGCAATCCCTGCTGCTTCACTAGGCGTGAATACTCCTGACCAAATCCCACCAATAATAATAACTGGTGTAAGTAATGATAATAGTGCATGTTTTAAACTAATTAATTTTTCTTTTATACTGGTCTGGGTCCCAACAGGATACCCACGTATATATGATAAAATACTAATCATACCCATAAGGGAAAAACCCATTAAAAGACCAGGTATGATACCACCAAGAAATAATTTTCCTATTGAAACTCCAGCAAGCACACCATATACTAGCATTGGAATACTTGGAGGTATTATAGGTCCAACTATTGAGGAAGCACCAGTAATCGCACAACTAAAGGGTATATCGTATCCAGCATCGCGCATAGCTTTTATTTCAAGAGAGCCTAAACCAACTACATCTGCCACAGCTGCTCCCGACATCCCAGAAAATATAAGGCTTGCCACAACATTCACATACCCCAGACCACCTTTAAAACGCCCAACAAAATCATTTGCGAGCCTAAAGATTCTCTCTGTAATTCCTCCTTCATTCATCAATCTGCCTGCAAATAGAAAAAGAGGTATAGCTAATAGAGGAAAAGAATTAACTCCATCAACAACTCTTTGAGCAATTAATCCCGCACAAAATTCTCGTCCTGGAACTTGTGATACATACATTAAATAAGCTATAATCGAAGTTGTACCAAGTGAATAAGCAACTGGCATACCCAACAACATAAAAAAGACTAAGAGGGCAATAAGAATAATAAACATTTCCATTATAATTCCTCGCTTTCCACTTGGTTATATGTAGAATTCAAAATGATGTTTATTAGTTTGATAAATACTAAAATACTTATAAGAAAGCAAGAAAAAGCACAAGATAAGTATAGATAACCTACAACAACACCCGGCATTGTACTAGATGGTACATGCCAGTCTAATTTGGCCATGGAGATAGAACCTTTAAATAAAATAATATTAAATAAACCAATTACAAGATAAATAAAAATTAGAAAATACTTCCTTGTTCTCTCTGGAATTTTATCCAGTATAATTGTAAGTTTGATATTTTCTTCTCTTTTAAATGCCACAATTGCTCCCGTGAACACCATCCAAACAAGTAGATATCTTGCACCTTCCTCAGTCCATGGTACAGATATCTTAAGTAAATATCTAAAAATAACCTCCAAAAAAACACATATTAAAATGCTAAAGAAATATAATGTAGTGACCATTGTCAAAATCTTAGTGATCATAGTCAATATCCTATTTATAATATCTTGGAACTTTTTCATAACTTTATTTTACCTCAAAAATTAATTAATTATAGAAAAAAGATGAATTTTAAAATTTCTTTTTAACCCCCTTGTTTACATATGTGTAAACAAGGGGGTTAAAAAGAAATTAATCTGATGTCTCTTTCATTAGCTGGTCATACACCCAAGGCTCCCAGTTTTCCTTTATTTTATCTAAGGCTTTTATTGCTATTTTTCGATATGCAGCTCTATCGGGAATGATTAGCGTCATGCCCTTGTCCTGCGCTTCTATCATGTATTTTGTATCCAACTCTTCAGCATATTCGCCACACCATTTTAACGTGTCCTCCGCTGCTTTAATAATCAAGTCTTTAAACTCTGGTTGTATTCTATCCATAAATTTTTTACTTAAAAATAAAGTGTGAAAATCTATAACATGGTGAGTAAGTATTACATATTTCTGAACCTCCCAGAGATGGCGAACATGAACCGTAGCAAAAGGATTCTCTTGTGCTTCAACTAGCCCGGTCTGTAAAGCCAAAAACATTTCCGGAGCAGGTATGGGTGTTGGCAAACAACCGAATTTTTCCCACACATGTATCCAATCTTTAGTAGCGGGCAATCTCAATTTCATTCCGCTTAGAACTTCAGGATGAATGGCTCTCCTGTTTGTTGTTAAATTTCTATATCCCAAAACATAAAGTCCGATAAAGATTAATCCATTATCTTCGAATACCTTTCTTATTGCCTCTCCAATCGGGCCCTTTGTTGATTTAAGAAGAGTCTCTTTATCCGGATAAGCGTAAGGTACTGTCCACGCACCAAATTTTGATGTAAACCTTCCCATTGTCCCCATTCCATCTATGACTAAATGCAAGGTTCCTAACCGGCATTGGTCTACTGTGGCCTCCTCTGCTCCTAAAGTTTTACCAAAATACACGTTCACTTTTATTTTTTGCTCGCTTCGTTCTTCCACAATCCTTTTAAAATATTCTAGTCCCTTAACATCCCCTGTCCCTTGAGGATGAAATGTACCTACCTCCATAACTAACTCCGGCTTTGTCTGAGCATAACCACAGTTTACAGTACTCGCCAATAATAAAACGACCATAGCAAATACAAATATTTTAGACATATTTTTCATTTTCTTCCTCCTTTTTTCTAAAAAAATCTTAATCAAATCAACTATTTATTACTTACATCACCTCCTTCATTTCTGCTAATTGCTGTTTTATTATCTTTTATATATTCCCCCTTTCGTTCTTCATGAAATTTTTTATTTTTGCTTAAAAGTACAGTAACTTTAACTAAATGAGTAGAGGATTTTCTATATTGTTCAATACTTATTTCTTAAATAAATGAAATCCAGGTTTCACAAAACATTCCGGAAGTACCAGGATTCTAGGATTCTTACCTACATACTTTTCAGAAGCTTTTAGAGCATCTTTAAAGGTATTTGTAGGAATGCATCCCATTCCTCTTGCATAGCCAGGTTCCCTTGCTCCTGCAATGTAAATTGCTGAAGTATGATTATGAGCAATAGAACCACAAGAGACCATCGAAAATCCATGGAAGGCACCATAAGCATAAGCATATCTATACTTGTAAATATATTCAGGTCGATTAGAAACTTCTTCAGCAAATTTCATAACTTCTGAAAAATTAGCTACTTTCTGTAATTTATTATAAATTTCTCTATAGGAGGGGAACCACTCATCGTTGAACCATCCATTACATAATGAAGCAGTTATTATTACTCCATTTTCCCTAAAAATATCATAATTACGAGTAAGTTGAGCTCCAATTGCCTGAAGTATTAAAATTGGATTAGTACCATGACCAGGCCCATAATGAAAAACCCTTGGTTCGCCAAAAACTAAAATATCAAACTTATCTTGAATATCTAAATATACATTAGTTCTCTTATCCGCTAATTTCCAGCTCTCTTCTTGTACTCTTTCACCATCACCGCAATATACACCAAGAACTTGATTATCAGTCCCTAACACTGCATCAACAAAGAAAAACTTTTTACCCATTCCTTTTTCTATCGCTTTCCCAATTGCATCAAAACGTTTTCGCATTCCGCTTTTAGTATGATTAACCGGAATAAATTCTGGTGCATGCATAACAGAAGGATTATGATGAGATGCTATTGATCTCCAACTAGTCATACCAGTAGCAATCATTTTATAACCACCGCTATAACCCCCATAAGGATTTCCCAATACATGTCCAATTGAAATAGCAATATCGGCATCAACTACAGATTTTCCTACTTCAACTACATCTCCAAGCTCGTCATAACCATAATTAACTAAATTATCTCTATCTTCAGAATCGTGCCAGGTTAATCGGTCTGGCCAAAAATAGTTTACAATATCATCTCCCAAATACCACTTTAATTCTTCTTTGGTATTTTTTCTATGTAATCCACTACATATCATTAAAGTAATATCTTTCTTTTTTACTCCACCCTCTTCTAACTCTTTAATAATTAAAGGAATGCAAACTTTACGATGAGATTCTTTATGTGCTCCACCTTTTACTCGATCAGGGCAAAGAATAATAGCTTTTTTACCTGGTTTAGCAAATTCTTTTAACGGAGGCATGCCTAACGGATTTTCTAATGCATTCTGAGTTGCTTTAAAAGGATCGACCGCTGGCGGATCTTGCCTTAAATCTTCTGGGCTCATAATAGTTGCGCTATCAGGAACTTCGATTTCCATCATTGTATCTCCGTATTCAATTTTACAGCTTTTCATATCTTTTCCTCCTGTTTTATTAATAATTTGTTAAAATAAAACTATATTGTTTTAAATATTTTCTGATTATTTCCTTGAATTTAACTGAAAAAAAACCAATTTCTCCTGAAAATCTTGTCCAAACAAATAACCTACTACCAATAGTAGAAATATTTGATATCATTCTGGCATTTTCCCTTTTTAATGCCTTTTTACAAATCACAATTAGAATTATCCTTTTTTAAATCTCAGTTTTTCATTGCTCTCATTGTTAAAAATTTGTCTATAATCTTCTTTAATTCATTAACACTAAAACCTATTTCACCAGTAAATTTTGTTAAAGCTACAAGTCCACCATCTATAGTATTTATCTCAGCTAGCATGCCAGCATTTTGTTCTTTTAATCCTCCTCCATAAACTACAATTGGTTCGAAGTTAAATTCATTTTTGATCGTTGTTTTTATATATTTAGATACAAAACTTATATATTCTTTTCCGGGTGGCCTTTTTCCTGGCCCTATAGCCCAAATAGGTTCATAACCAATAACTATCTTTTTCCCATAAAGTTTATTTTTTATACCTTGTAAATTGAGTATTAATTGTGATTTTAAGATAGATTCAATACGTGTTTTTTGCTCTGCAAATTTTCCTTCTCCTCTTTCTTCTAAAGTCTCCCCTACACATAATAAAACGTTTAAATTTGCCTCCAGAGCACATAATACTTCTTTATTTATTATATTATCTATTACTTTCATGGCTTTAATTTTCAATTTGAGATCTTTTTTAATTCTTGGTTCAAAAAATTCATTTAACCCCAGTTTATCAGCCCTTTCCTCAGAATGACCTATGATTGCCCAGGTACATCCTAAATTTTTAGCAGCAGTTGCTGGTAAATTGGTTGTAAAGGCACCGAAATTACCGCCTTTTTTAATATCTTCTCTGTATACCCCTTCACAACCAATATCTATCCATATTGTTTCTTCATCAGGAAAAGTTTTAAGTTTATTTGCCGCACTTAATATCAAAGCTTCAGGTAAAAAATAGGTTACATGCAAATTTTTTGTATTACCTAGCCTATATTTTATACTTTCTTCTATAACTGATTCAATCCATTCTTGAGGCTTAGAAAAAGGACAGATACCTCCCAATTCTCTGGGTATATCAAATCTCTTTAAATTTATTAGTATCTCTATCATCTAATATTATCTCCTTTTGTATACTATAACTAAAATATTTTAAATTATTAATTTAATTGTACTAATTAATAAATTTAATTTCAGATTTTTAAGTTATTTTCAATTCTAAATTTTTCCATTTATTCGTGGAATTTATTGCTCCCATAATCACCTGTAGATCCTTATATCCTTCATAAAATGAACTTCTTACTTTTTTTCCTAAACGTATACCTCTATAAAAATCTTCAAACTCTTCTTTATACCCCTGGTCATCTTCTATTACTTCCTCAAATGTTATTCCCTCTTCGCTTCTCAAAGTAAGTTTATTATTTTCAATCAAGATACTTCCTTCTGAGCCAGAAATTAAAATACAATCTTGTTCATGACCTTTTGAACTATTAAATGTATTAAGAACCCCATAAATATTTTTATCTGTACGGAATTGAAAACTCATAGAATCCATTTCACCAATATTAGGATTCACCCTCTTGGTAAAAGCAATCCCCTGATTAATATTACCGAACATATCTCTCAAAGCTGCTATATAATGAATTCCTCCATCAGTAACAAATCCTCCTTTATATTGGTGATTTATACGCCATTTAGTTTGAGCATATTTATTATTCTTTAAGTCAATAAAAACAAATCTATTCCAAAAGACTGCATAAGGCTCTCCAATTTTGCCTTGATCTAAATAATTTTTAACTCGGTGAAAGATGGAGCGATAACGGTAATTTTCAGCTACCATCATCACCAGGGAATATTTATCTTCAAAATCTAACATCATTTTAGCTTCTGACAAATTAGCAGCTAAAGGTTTTTCCACTATTACATGTTTACCGGCTTCTAAGGCATCTTTAGTAACTTGATAATTAAGCTGAATGGGAAGAGTTATATCTACAGCTTCTACATCAGCTCTTTGTAGAAGATGGTGATAATTAAGTACATAGGCTACCCCACCCAATATTTTAGAAAAATCTTTGGCTTTTTTTTCAGTATGATTGCAAATAGCTGTAACTTCGAATTCATCTTTTAGTTTTTGTAATGCAGGCCAGTGTAAATTCTGAGCGGCAATTCTACAACCTATAATTCCCAATTTTATTGGTTTCATTATGATTTATACCTCATATTTTAATGATTCCTATAAAAAAATAATTTTTATATTTTATAGAAATTTAGACTGATAAAATCAAATTTTTACAAAACAATACTAAGAATTTATAAATGAATTTTACATATAAGCAAATTCTTATTGTTCCTTTTTATGACTTAGTTCATTTAGTACCTCTATCACAAATCCAATTTTATCTTCAGTACCAAAATATGCCCAAGTTTTTCCTTTATTTACTCCTACGGCAGAGCCAGACTGTGTTAGTTCAAAATTATATTCATCTAAATATTGTTTGGTTTCCTGTAGATCAGATAGCAGAAATTTTATATGGTGAATGCCTTCACCGTGTTTTTCTAAAAAATCAAACCAAACACTTTTTCCTGAAATAGGTTGAATGATTTCCAACTCTATATTTCCCATGTCTGCAAAGCAAAACTTAGCTGAAAAATCAGCTGGTTTACCATGATAAGCCATTTCTATCTCGCTTTCCTCATCTTTAGGTGGAAAATCTAATATTTTAAAAGGCCCTATACCAAATACATCTGTAAGAGTATCAAGCGTTCTTTCCAAATCTTTAACCACAACTCCAACGTGTAAAAATTTTTTAAATATTTCTTTAGGATCTTTTTTTCTTTTCACATCAATACCTTCCTTTCCAAATTACTTTAATTTTTATTATCAATAAAATTCTTTGTTATTAAATAATATCTGAATACAATAAACAAAATGATTATTTTAGCAATTATTAACATTTAAAAAATTAAATAAATATTTAAAATTCTTTATGATTAGCTTTAAGCTTTATATTTTAATAAATGATTAAATACCTCTAATGAAGAATGTTTTTTAAAACTTTCTTTAACCAAAGCACGATCAAGAGATTTTGCAATAGTCCATGCTCTTTTAAAGCTTTTGATACTTGTAGCACATATCTTTTCTGCTTTATTACGGTAAGGAAACAAGTCTAAAACTAACCAACCATTATAATTAAGTTCAATCAACCAATAACAAAATTCTATTAAAAGCCACCAGTTATTTAATCCAACTGCCATATCCCAATCCCAATCACCATAATTATCATTTAAATGCAAATGAAACAATTTTTTAAACTTGCTTAATAAAAGGGCTGACTCACTGGGATTTTCTCCCCCTAGAAGGGCATGACCAAAATCAAGTGTAACTCCTAAATTAGGTTTATCAACTTCTTTGACAAGTAGAAGTGCTTTGGCTACAGAATTAGTTATAAGGTGAACGCGTGGTTCCATTTTTTTGTATTCAATACTAAGTTTGATTTCGGGTTGATAAGAAGCACATTTTGACAGGCCATCAACTAGATATTTCCAGATAAGAGAATAATCTACTTCAAAAGGATAATCAAATCCATCTTGCCCCATCCAAAGATTAACAGTATCAATATTTAAATAATAAGCCGCATCTATTACGTTCTTGATTATTTCAATTGCCTCCCCACGAATTTTTTTATCAGGACTAGATAAAGATCCCAAAGCCCATTTAGGATCACTGGTAACATTTGCTCCTAGCGAACTAATGGAAAAACCAAAATTTTCAATCTTTTGTTTAATTTTTTCAATATCATCTGTCTTTAATAGTTGCCCAAAAGGTATTTCTACGCCTGATAATCCTGGTGTTTTGGCTATTTGTTCCAGGCGCTTTTCGAAATTTAGATTTTCCTTATATCCAGAAGATAAAAAACGGTCAGACATAGGCCCATAAACCCAGTATCCAACAGAGAATTTCAGATTTGTCATACCATTTCCTCCTTAAATTACCAAGATTACAATTTATGTAAAATAATATCATTGCCCTCAAATAATAAAATTAATCGTTCTCTAATACAAGTAAAGAAGTTAATAATACATTCAGTTTGTAACATCAAGCTTATATTTATACTTACCTAAAAATACACCTGAAAAAATATTTAATGTGAAAACCTATTATTTTGTTACTTTTCTATTTAGCAAAATTTTTTCTAATAGATTTTTTATAAAGTATTTTCTTGTTTATTTAATAAACTACTAAGTTCGAAATTAATATTTTTTGAAACGGGGTAAAGTTTTGAATAAGTCTGATAAATCTCCTTATAAAATTCATTTGCTCCTTTATTGGGAAAATATCTTTTTTTCACCCGATAAGTAAGTTTTGAAGCACTCAACATATCTTTATAAACTCCCACTCCAATTCCCGCGAGCAGAGCAGCACCCATTGCTGTTGCTTCTTCAATATCGGGAATTTCAACTGCAATTCCTGCAATATTGGCTTTGGTTTGTTGCCAAAACTCATTTTTGGTTCCCCCGCCAATAGCTGTCACTATCTCAATTGGATATCCAATAATCTCCTTAGCAGTTTCTAAAATACCTTTTACTTCAAAACAAAGTCCTTCTATTAAAGCCCTGAATATTTCGGGAGCTGTATGTGTTGTTCTCAAACCTATCAATACTCCGCGAGAAGTTGGGTCCCAATTAGGAGCTCCTCCACCTCTCAAATGGGGTAAAAATAATAAACCTCTTGCACCTAAAGGAGTTTCCTCCGCTTTTTTATTAATAATATCATAAGGGATACTACCCAATTTATCCCAATCACTCAAGGAAGCAATTCGACCTTTAAGCCAATCTACAGCACCGCCTGAGGCAATAATACCTCCTACCGCATAAATAAGTTCAGGATCTAAATATCTACCAATTCTAAAACCGCAATATTTATTTGTAGGCGGTGTTTTTTGTTTTAATATTGCGCTAATGCTCTCTGCTGTTCCAGAAGAATCTAGGACCCTATTGCCCAATAATATACCAGAAGCCAATGCGCCACAAAAATGATCATGACCACCATTAACGACTAAAGTCCCAGACAATAAACCTGTTTCTTTTGCTGCATTTTCATTTACTTTTCCCACAACAACCCCACTTGCTTTTAAGTTCGGAAATAAATTACTATCTATACCAGCTGCATCTAATAATTCTTCCGACCAGATTTTTCTTGTCACATTCAAAGCCATGGTACGAGAAGCAATAGAATAATTAGATATAATTTCGCCAGTTAGTTTAAAAATAATATAATCAGTCATACTTAACCATTTCATAGTTCTAATATATGCTTCAGGTGCATTTTCTTTTATCCACAGAATTTTCGGCATAGAAAATATTGGATTAATTTCTAAACCACTTATTTTGAAAACCTTATTTATACCCAATATTTTTTTGATTCTTTTTGCTTGAGGTAATGAACGTTGATCAAACCAAGCAATAATTGGGTAAGTTGCATTTCCTTTCTTATCAATGGGGACTCCAGATTCACCTATGCTTGCAACTGAGCAAGCAATTATTTTTTTAGGATTTATGTGGTTAAATATTTCCTGTAATAATTTTGTAACGGCTAACCATAATTCATCGGCCTCATACCAGCTCCAATCTTTTTTATTGGTATGAGTTTCTGTTTTTACTTTCTTTAGTATTACTTTTTCCCCTTTTTTATTATAAACGCCAGCCTTACAATGTGTTGTGCCGATATCAATTCCTAATAATAACTCCATTAAACAAACCTCTAATATTTTAATATTTTAAATGATTTTCTATTATTTAACTGAGTAGTATTATTTTATTTTGATATATGGAAAACCTTTAATTCCACAAATTATTATTTCTAATTTTCCTTCTGGAATAACTTCCAATTCATCTAATGCAGCAGGAAAAAATAATCCATTTCCTGGTAATATATGTGTTTGCTGAGATATAGTTTTAATCTCTCCTTTTCCCTTAATTATTAGACCGATACAAAACTCATCGGTTAATTCAATCTTAGTTCTCTCTTTAAAAGAAAGTTTAATTATCCCAAATGAATGTTTTGGCTTTCCAGAAAGCAATATTTCCTGTTTAACATAGTTATTTTCAAGATAAATTTCGGGCTTAAAACGGTATTTATTAGTTAATTCTTCTTTTGTAAATCCCTGATATGAAAAAGCATCAAGAGTATTTTCAAAACCAACCCCTAAATAACGTTGCGCTTCTGATAAATTTATCCCAAAACAATGTTTTTCAGCTCGAAAAGTAAAATCTGCTGGATCTTGAATCTCAATTGCCATTATTCCTGCTCCAAAAGCATGAGGTGTACCTGCAGGAACATAATAAGTTTCTCCTATACTAACGGGTATCTTGTGCAATAAATTAAGTAGTTTTTTTGAATTACCTTCTTTTAAAATTGGAGCAAATCTTTTTTTAGTAATTCCTTTTTTAAATCCTAAATACAAATGAGGAAATGTTTCTATATTGTTTCTTGTTTCTAAAATAACCCAAGCTTCATCTTTCCCGCTTGGAAAATTAAAATATTTTCTAGAAAAAGAAGTTGCTGGATGGCATTGAACTACATGTCGAACTGCTGAATCTAATATTTTCGCTAGAAGTGGAACTGTTGGTCCAAATTCATCTAATATTGATTTTCCAATTAATGGCTCAGGAAATTCCTTAATTAACTCACGAAATATTTTTATTTCTCCTTCAAATTCTACAGTACTTAATCCTTCCTTTATCTTTGACTTCTCCATATTATTTGGATTTACATATGCTGCTTCAACTGTTGAAGCATACCAAGCTTCTCCAAAATGACCATCTTGAGGATTATCAAATCCAAAAAGCTTTTCCATTAATAATCCACCTGTAAATAAGCGATAGATGCGTTCCGGTTTAAAAATAATTGGATTATGTACTATCTTTACCCAATTAATATTTTTTTCTAACATTTTGCCCCCCAAAAAATATATTTTTCTTTTTACTTAAGATTTATCCTTTAATGGAACCTGCCGATAGCCCCGAAATAAAAGATTTTTGAGCAAATAGGTATAAAATTAGTAGTGGTAAACTTCCAAGAATAGACATGCTCATCATCAAATTCCATTTATAGGCATGCTCCCCCATTAATAATGAAATACCTACTGGTATTGTCCTCATATCGATGCTTTTAGTAAGAGTTAGTGCAAATAAAAATTCATTCCACGCTAACATAAATGTATATATTCCCGTCGCTATTATCCCAGGCACAGCAATAGGTAGAATAACTCGAAATAAAGCAATTATACGATTCCCTCCATCCACTAATATTGCTTCATCTAATTCGGTCGGTATTGTATTCATATATCCTGTCATCATTAAAATAGAATATGGTAAACAAAAAGAAGTATATGTGAAGATTAAACCTAAATAAGTATTATAAAGCTTAAAAACAACAATTAGTCCAAAATAAGGAATTAATAAGCTTATTGGTGGTATTGTTTGAGTGGAAACGATGAATAAATTAGATAGTTTCTTTCCTTTAAATTCAAATCTGGAAAAGCCATAACCAGCAAACAAAGCCACAACCAGAGAAAATAGTGTTACAATAATAGCAATAAAGTAACTATTTTTAAAAAAGTTCAAATATTCAGTATTGGATAAAATTCCTATATATGGCTCAAAAGTAAATTTTTCGGGAATAAGCGAGGGAGGTACTTTAAAAATTTCCACATTTGACCTGAAAAACATAGCTAACATCCAAAATATAGGAAATCCTACTATACACGATATTAATATTAAAGCTACATAAATTAATATCTTTTTTTTATTGCTTTTCATATTGTATTCCTTTTTTAAAACATAATAATACTTCTGACAAAATTACTACTCTAATTGTTTCTGCTGTTTTACGTAGAAATATGATAAACTTGTGACAACAACTAATATTACTACTGCAAGTGCTGATGCCTTACTAAATTTAAATTGTTCAAATGCCAACTTATATGTATAAGTTGAAAGCATTTCCGTAGAATTACCTGGCCCTCCACCTGTTGTCAACCATATTAAAGGGAATAACCTGAACGTCCATATCGTATCTAACACTCCTACGCTGAGAATGATTGGTTTAAGCTGAGGTATTGTAATGTAAATTATTTTCTGCCACTCATTAGCTCCATCAACTTCAGCAGCTTCATATAAATTGTTTTGTATGCCCTGAAGCCCAGCCAATAAACTTACCATTATAAATGAATATCCCCTCCAAATATTTACTAATATTAATGCAGGTAAAGCCAAGTAATAACTACCGAACCATTCAAGATATGAATTTATTATTCCTAATTTATTCAATAAATAATTAATTATCCCCATTGGATCTAAAAGAAGTCTCCAATTAATGGCAACTATTGTACTGTAAATATCCATGGTAGTATTAAAATAATTCTAAAGTAAGCCAAAGCTTTATTGTTAATAGGTTGATTTAAAAGAAGAGCAAATATAAATCCTAAAATTAAATGAAATGTTACACTAAAAAAAGTAAATATTACTGTATTTGTAAAAGCTTTAAAAAATATGGTGTCTGATAAAAGATCATAAAAATGTTTTAAACCCACCCACTCAGGTTTATCTACTATAATACAATTATTATATAAACTAAATTGAAACACTTTAATAATTGGGAAAACCAATAATAGTAAAAGTATCAAAACGGCAGGGGTAATAAATAAATAAGGATTAATACTTTTTAAAAATGAATATTTCGTATTATTTAGTAGACTAAATTTTATCAATATATCTCCTAATGTACAATTCTTAATCTATTTCTTACTTTAAATATCTATAAAGGCTTCACTTACTTTTTTCGATTAATAATGAAGTGAAGCCTTTATTATAACAATCTATTTAATCTGATTATTCATTAAATATTTTCCCCCATTTTTCTTGAGCCTTTTTTGCAGCCTCTTCTGCGCTTTGTTTTCCTGATAACATACTTTGAATCTCTACTGTTAAAGCTCTCCATGTATCTGTAGCTTTAGGAGTTTTCCTGAGTTCTTCAACCATTTCACTATTTTCCATAATGTATTTCGCTTGCTTTATTAGAGAATTGTTTTCAATGAAATCAGCTGTTGATACTAAGTTACCGGGTAACTGGCCAGCTTTTCAGCAAATTTCCCATTTATTTTGGCACTAACAAGCCAGCTAATAAAAGTCCAAGCAGCTTCTTTGTTTTTGCTTTTTCTTGCAATTCCAATTTCCCAACCATGGTTTCTTGCCGCCATTTTTATCTTGATTGGTACAGGGGCAACCCCAAAATCTAAATCAGGATTCTTAGTCTGAAGAACAGTAATTATAGGCATACTATCTATCATCATAGCAACACGTCCGTTGGCGAATTCCTCAATTTTTTGTTGTTCCTGCTTTGATAGGGTTCCAGGAGCAATTACACCAAGACTTTCTAATTCATTAATATATTCTAAGGTTTCTATTACTTCTGGAGAGGTTAAATTAGGTTTCTCATTTTTTACTGTCCTTCCACCGGCAGTATATAGTAAGGGATACATTTCAATTATTGGACCATTACATGCTCCCTGTAAAGACATGCATATCGAGTACCCATATTGATTTTTTTCGGGTTTAGTCAGTTTAATAGCATAATCTTTTAATTCATCCCATGTTTTTGGAGCTTTGGGCTCAAGTCCTGCTTCTTTAAATAAAGCTTTGTTAAAATAAAACAAAAATGGATGGGCTGTTACTGGAACCATCCATGAATGCCCATTAATCTTTTCCATAGGTGCTTGGACTAAATTATTTATATTAAGGGTTTTTTCATTTATTAAATAATGCTCCAATGGCTCTAGTATACCTAATTCGATGAATTCCTGTGTCCATGGCATATTCAGCCCAATTACATCCGCTATTTGCCCGACACTATGAGTCGATATTATTTGTTGTCTCATCTGGCTAAAAGGAACAGTTAATGGTACAACTTCGATTTCAGGATGCTCTTCATTGAATTGTGAAATAATTTCATCAAACTCAGGCATCTCAGCGCCCCACCATTGAAGAAATTCAATTTTTACTTTCTCAGCAAAAACTTTATCACAAACCCCAAATCCTATTACACTTAGCGCTAAGAAAAAACAAGACTAATAATTAACATTTTAAATAAATATTTATTCATTTTTTCCTCCATTTTTGAAAAATTAATTCTAAATTACTCAACTATACTCCGATTTTTTACATAAAATCACTCTCCTTTCTTCTACTAAAAATAACTATATTATTATCCAATATTACTAAGTTTATTTCTTAAATATTCTATTCCCCTCTTTCCACATTCATATGATGAAGGAATCGGAAATGCCTCTATTGTAAGAAACCCATTATATCCGGTATCTTTAATAACCTTAAGTATACTATTATAATCAAGGTGGCCATCACCTGGTGCCCGTCTATTACTATCGGTTATATGAACATGGCCTAGTTTAGAACCTGCCATTTTAATTGCTCCTTCAATTGAAGATTCTTCAATATTCATATGAAAGGTATCAATTAGCAATTCTATTTTATCAAGGTCATACTTATATATAAATTCAAGTGATTGATCAACGCGTAGAAAGGTATTAATTTCGTAATGGTTAATAGGTTCTAATAGGAGTTTTACCCCTTTCTCGTCTGCAAAATCGATAAGCCTCTTTAAACTATCGGCAAGCCTTTCTTGATAAATGGATTCTAGTTCATCTTCTTCCTTATTTCCTCTGATAAACCCTAGTGGCATATTACCTCCCAGCTTACCGGCTACCTTTATTTGTTTTTTAAATTTTTCCACAGCTTCTAAACGATCTATTTTGTTGGAATCCGATAAATTTACACCCTGCTCTGCAAGGAAAATAGCCACAACCAAGGGAATTTCTAGTTTAAAATCATTTATGGTTGTCCTTAAGTTTTCAAGTTCTTTCTCTCTCATTTGTTGTAAAAATAAATCAATACCATCATAACCTAATTTCTTAATTATTTTTAAATTTTCTTTTATGTTTTCTCCGCTAAAAACTATCGGTCCAAATTTTATCGGAAAAGTAGAAAAAGTAATTCCAAATTTCATTTTTTCTCCTTCGCTATAAAATAAATATAGATATTGACTTTATCTATCTAAATTAAAATTAGAAGCCAGACCACTACTTCCCATCAATCTAATTTTTTTACATGCAACTTCAAATACAGCTTCCCTTGCTGCTCCAAGGATATCTGGCGGTTGAAAGGGCATAGGTTCCTGATTTATAACTCTTTTCAATGTAACTGCAAATGCATTCTTTAAATCAGTACCAATATTATACTTTTTAATTCCTAGTTCTATTGCCTTTCGGGTTAGGTCTTCTGGAAGATCAGAGCCGCCGTGTAATACCAGTGGTATGCTAATTAATTTATTTATTCTAGCTAACCGTTGCAAATCTAGTTCTGGTTTAGCACGGTATAAACCGTGACGATTCCCAATAGATATTGCAAGAATATCTACTTTTGTCTCTTCGGCAAATATTTTAGCCATTTTTGGATTTGTCATAGCTGATGCTTTAGTCTCTTTTTCATCTTCTACTCCAGCAATACTTCCTAATTCCCCCTCAACAGAAACGCCTGACTTGTGTGCTTTTTCAGCAACTTCCCGAGTAAGTTTTACGTTTTCTTCAAAAGGAAGAAGAGATCCGTCAAACATCACACTTAAGCCTAATTTGATAGATTCATTAATGAGGTCCATTTTTTTACCATGATCAAGGGTAATAGCTACAGGTATTTTGGTATTCTGAGCAGCAAATTTACATATGGCTGATAACATTTTTAATCCTGCAAATGGTATTATGGGTTCTCCAATCATTAAAATAACTGGGGCATCCTCTTTCTCTGCAGCTCTTATTACTGCTTGAGTATATTCCATATTATGAACATTGAATGCTGCAAGGGCATATTTACCTCTTGGCAAACCCCTGTAAAGTTCCGATACCGAATATAATAACATTAATATTACCTTCTTCTATTATAGTTTTGTGGAAATGCTCACCCTCTAAAATAAAGTAAAAATTATACTTAAAATAAGTTAAATGTGGCTTTATTAAAAATTAATATTATCAAAATATTCTAAAACTGCTTTTTTTGTTTTTCTTATATGCTTTTTTGCAACCTCTTCAGCTTTAATAGAATTTTTATTTAAAATAGCTTTAAAAATCATTTTATGTTCACTAAAGGATACATTTATTCCGCGTTCTGGTAACTTGATAGATGTCTTTAACAATATACTAATTTGATAATTAAGATTCTGCATAATCTCAATTAAACGTTTATTCCCACTTAATTTGTTTAATACTGTATGAAAATATTTATCATGTTTGATGTATTTATCTGTTTTTTTATCTCTAATACACAATTCCATATCATGAATAATTTTTTCAATTTTTTGTATTTTTTCTTCTGTGATATCTTCGGTTATTTTTCTTACTGAGAATCCATCTATAATTTCTCTCAATTCATAAATTTCTTCTGCATCTTTACGTAAAATGCGTTTTATTAAAAACCCACGATTTATATTTTTTTGAACAAGCCCTACTCTCTCTAATTTTATTAACGCTTCTCTTAAAGGTGTTTTACTAATTTTATATCTATCTATTAATTCTTTTTCTATTAATCTTTGCCCTTGATAAAACCCACCTTTTAGAATATCATCAAGTAATTTTTTATAAATTATTTCTGTTTTGTTCAAATTACTAACCTTTCATTAAGATATTTTTCACTGAAACTCTTTATTCTATTCAACAGTTATTATTTTAATATTAAGCAACTCACAAACCTCAACCAGGTCATCTTTATGATCACCATAAACTATGGCATAATGGTGTTCTACTCCATTCTCAACGATAACCTCAAGTAATCTTTCAACAGATACATCCATTTTTACTATGGAAGGATTTCCCCTTAAAATCATTTTTGTAGGAAGAGCTTCTCCTGTGGTTATGAACATACGATATTCTCCGTCAGTGATACCTAATCTTGCTATGGTTACCCGACCATTTTTTAGGGGAAATTCTATAGATGCTCCGCGAGCTGATCCACGAAATTGTTTCTGTATAATTATCTTTGACTTATCATATGCTAAGGAGGAAGGCGCGGATCCACAGTGCCAGAAAGTAACAGTATTCTTTTTTTTATTTATATGTACAAGATCGGCCAACCAAGGAGTCTTACCGCTAAGATGATACTCTAAAAGCATAGTTATAGTTCCATCAAAATCAGCCTCACACCCAGTCATAATTCCCTCATTAATTAGCCAACTAATAACAAAACAAATGCTAAGACTTCTTTTGAAAAATTCTGGCCAACATTTGATACCGTAGCAATCTATTTTGTTCTTATGAGAAAAATCCAAAAGGAACTTATGAAATTTAGCGCTATTATAAAGGTCTTTTTGTGTAGCCTCTCCTATTTTCCATTTTTTGTTTATTTTATCTACTTCTTCCTTTACTTTCTCATCAGAAATATTTAAAGCATATTCCAACAAGTCTACTAAACTAAGATGAATAGTCTCTATTCCAAATAACCTGCGTACGGATAATTCATCAAAGGTAGAATTATAAAATCCTGGAGGGCGATATCCTACCAGGCAATATTTGCTATGGTGTAGCTTCTTTACCACAGATATTCCTTTAAAGTAGCGTTTAAGGGAATTAAGAACTTTTTTATCCTTTGGAGGTCCATAAACAAACTTAAACTTTCTACCAAGTTTTTTTAAAGCAGCACAGTTCATTATAGTTCCGCAAAGGGAATTGGTAGAAAGTTTTCCTCCTTCCATCATAGGTGGTTCAGGAAGAGCCCACATCACCAATGGAAGATTTCCTAATTCCTGCACAATTAGAGCCGAAATATTATCCCAAGTAAAAGCACCTTCTACTATAACTAAAGCATCAATAACCTCAGCCTTAAATCTTTTAATTGTCCTCTCAGCATCTTCTAAAGTGATTATTAGGTACGGACCGACCAAGTTCTTTTTTGGTAAGGGGAAAACATTAGCTATTTTGTCCATACTTTCTTCAGCTTTATTAACTGGAAAATGAGATGCTGAAGTTACTATTAATCCTACCTTAATTCCATTTGTTTCACCCATTTTGTTTTTCTTCCTAACTATATCTTACTCATCTCTAAATTTATTTATAGAGAAAGGCTCGTGAATAAGTCAAAATTTAGCAAAAGATCAAACTATTATTGATAAAAATAAGCGTTAGGTCCGTGTTTTCTAAAAAAATGCTTCTCGAGTAAATATGATGAAATTGGAGATGCTTCAGGATTCAACATAATATTGCCAAAAGCCATTTTTGCTATTTCCTCTAACACAACACTGTTATGAACTGCTTCGAAAGGATCCTTACCCCATGTAAATGGACCATGACTAGCAACCAAAACTCCAGGCATATAATCCGGGTTGAGCATTTTGAACCTTTCAACAATCACATTACCTGTTTCTTGTTCGTAATCACTTTCTATCTGTTCACGAGTAAGTTTTTCAGTACAGGGGATTTCACCGTAGAAATTATCAGCATGGGTAGTTCCAAAACAAGGTATCGAACGACATGCTTGAGCCCAGATAGTCGCCCATTGTGAATGCGTATGTACTATTCCACCTATATTTGTAAAAGACTTATACAGGACAAGATGAGTAATTGTATCTACTGATGGTTTATAAGTTCCTTCTATCACTTTTCCATTAAAACCCACTACAACCAGGTATTCTCTTTTCATTTTTTTGTATGGTACTCCCTTCGGCTTTATAACGATTAACCCCTTATCTCTATCTATACCGCTAACATTACCCCAATCATATATTACCAAATGCCTCCTTGGAAGCTCCAAATTTGCTTCCAATACAACATCTTTCAACTCCTCCAACATAGTTTACATCTCCTCCATTATTTATAAACAACCCCTCTTTTTCGAGAAATATTTTTCTTCTTGCATTATCTTTTGATCCTTCTTATATGATTTTCCTCATTGCCAAAAGATTTCCCAACCTATACTCTAACTATTTGTTTGGCCGAATAAAGACTAATTTTCCACGCACCCATAGTAAGAATATTGGCATTTTTATGTTCTCGAGAATAACGAGCTGAGAAAGAGTCTTCACAAAATGAAGTTCAAATGTCCTTAACTTTGTAAGCTACAATGCACATTCCTATTCCCGTCCCACAAATTAAAATTACCCTTTCATAATTACCACATCCATATACTACCTAACGAACAACCATAAAACCTACATCAGGATGGTCAATAAGATTTTCATTATAAGATTCAAACACTTATATTCAATCTTCTTTTTAATAAGATATCCCTTTAATCTATCCCTTAATATAAATACATCGCGGTCACTGTCTTTAGTAACTTTCATTTTTATAACCTCTTATGATATCAGTTATAGAACCTTAATAAAAAAGTTATAATAAAAGTTAATCCATTCTTGTACTTATCACCACGGCTGCTATCACTATTGAACCCTGGATAATTTGTTGAACATAGAAAACTACACCTAACATATTTAAAATATTGCCTAATATTCCCAGGATAAGCAATCCAATTAATGTAAACCCTACATTCCCGATGCCGCCGACAAAGTGATTCCCCCCTACAATTACAGAGGCAATTATTATAAGAACAACTGCTATTCCAGCAGTAGGATCACCAACTGTACTTCGAGAAAGCATCAGAACTCCGGAAAAACCAGCTAAACATCCGCTTATAGAATAAATAACTATTTTCATAAGTGATACATTTATTCCACAAAATTGGACAGCCCTCTCATTTCCACCCAGAGCATTAATATGACGTCCAAAGGCAGTATTTCTCATTAGGAATCCAAAAATTGCGTAAGTAGTGATAAGAAGAATCACCGGGAAGGGTATTGAACCTATAAAACCGTTAGACAAAAAGTTAATTTGCGGAGAAAGAGTTGTTAAAACTGTCCTACCTCCACATAGACTATATCCAAAACCAAAGGCAACAAATTGTGACCCAAGAGTTATCACAAAGGGCTCAACTTTAAATTTTGTAATTATAAACCCATTTGCCAGACCAAATATTCCCCCTACCATAATTGGTAACAAAATTATGAGTAAAGGATTAATTTTCCCGGACAAAATCGCCGCTAAGATAGAACAGAGGGTCATAACACCTCCTATAGACAAATCTATGCCTCCTGATAAGATAACCAAGGTCATACCTAAGCTCATAAAACCAAATATACTGATTTGTCGTAAAAAATTGAATATATTAACTTTAGTTAAAAAATAAGGACTAATATAAGAAGAAAGGATAAATAATCCTATTAATGCTATTGAGCTTCCATATCCTCCAGAAATTATTTTTTTTAAAAAACTTTTTAAATTTCCTTTTATCGCTATCTCATCCACTTTAACCATATCAAAATCCTTTCTTCCTTATTTTAATAAATTTTTAACAGATAACTACTGCTGGTTTCTTATAAGGTGGCTAGCCTTTGGAACTAGCCACCTTTTTCCTCCTTCAAGTTAGAACAAAGCAAACGGATCGTATACTTCCTTCACATTATCTATAGAAACACCCAATATAGGCATCTCGGTCCACTCAGGAACTTTTTCTCCCTTAATAACCTTAAGTGCGATATCCAAAGCTAGCGGAAATTCGAGTGACTTTTTAGCTGTAAATGCATAATCTCCTGCCATTATAGCTTCTAGAGCAGATTTCTGACCATCTATACCTACGACAAATATCTCCTTTTGCCTTCCTGCTTCCTTTATAGCTTTAATAGCTCCCAGTGCCATCTCATCGTTATCACAGTATACAGCGTCAATATTTTTAAATCCCTGAAGTATATTTTCCATAACCGTTATCGCTACAGACCTTTGCCAGTTACCAACTTGCTGGGCTATTACCTTTATCTCCGGATATTTATCTATTGCATCATGGACCCCGTCTCTCCTTATTTGCCCTATGGCAACTCCTTCTGGGGCTTGTAATATCACTAAATTTCCTTTACCATTTAATCGTTCCGCAATATATTTACCACACATTAGCCCCATTTCTCTATCATCAGTAGTTATAGTACTTACAGGTATGCTTGAATCTGTAATTGTTCTGTCAAAAGACACAACAGGAATGCCCTCCTCTAATGCTTTCTTCAAAGCCTTATTTGTTGATCCCGCAATATGTTCTGCTATCAAGATCACGTCAACATGTCTGGCTACCAAATCTTCTACATCTGCTATTTGCTTTGCAGCCTTTTTTTGCCCATCCATAAACATAAAATCAACATTTGGATGGTCTTTTTGCCATATTTTAGCTGCCCAATAATGTGCTTGTCGAATAGGATGATTAAAAGTAGGTTGAGTAACACCAAAAATATATTTCTTTTCAGCCGCCATAAGAGAGGAAGAGAGTACTAAAAAAAGGCACAGAATCATACCCATCAAAACAATTATAAACAATTTTTTTCTTAATTTATTATACATTTTAATCTCCTTTATCAAACTTTGATTTTTCATTTTATCTGAATTTTTACCTACCTGCTATAATCTCTTTTCTGGTAGTAGTCGCTAAATCTGCTCCTACTATCAATTTAACTATATCATCTGAACTCACCTCCTCAATCTTATTATCCCCAACTTTTATCCCTCTTCTCAGAACCATAATTCTATCCGCAATCGCGAAGATATCTTGCAATCTATGACTTATAATAATAATTGATACTCCGCTTTTTTTTAATTCTAGTGTTAAGTTTAACACTTCATTTACTTCTTTTACTGCTAAGGCAGCTGTGGGTTCATCCATAATAACTATTTTTGGGATAAAGGCGAGAGATCTTGCTATAGCCACTGCTGCTCTTTGTCCTCCTGAAAGATATCGAACTTTTGTTTCTGATGAATCTATATCAACTTTTAATTTTTTCAAAAGTTCAAGTGATCTATTCTGCATTCTCTTTTTATCTATTAAGCGAACTAGTTTTAAATAAGGCTTTTCAATTTCGTTTCCTAAAAAAATATTCTCCCAAATAGTAATATTGTCAACTAAGGCTAAATCTTGATAAATCATCCCAATCCCTTTATCTCTAGCAATTCTGGGATTGCTAATTCTTACCTTTTCCCCTTCCAGGAAAATTCCACCTTCTTCAGCAGGATAAACCCCAGAAATAATTTGCATCAGTGTTGATTTTCCTGCACCATTATCTCCGACAAGGCCTAAAATTTCGCCGTGACTTAATGTTAAATTCACTTTATACAACGCTCTAACAGCACCAAAAAACTTGGTAATTCCTTGCATTTTCAGTAATAGTCTTTTCTCCATCATTATCTCTCCTTTAACAAAAAGTCTTCATTAAAAAACTGTCCCAATTTAATTTATTTAAATACTATAGGTTTTATTTGTAACATTCTACATACCTGTACCAGCTCATTTACAAAGTTACCGGAAACAGCATGCACGTGATTAGAACTAAATTCAGAAATTAGCTGATTAGGATCACTATTAAGTTTAACAAAAGCATGAGGCCACTGTCTTGAGGTCTCCTCGCATTTCTCACGAGGATACTCTATAAACCTTCCCAATGCTATTGCCATCCAGTACTTTCCATCCTTTCTTGAAAGGCGTGCTAAGGTTACCTCTCCTTCAGAGGCTACATATTGCACATGAGCTCCTCCGCCCGGAAAAAATGGAACAGAGGGATAAAAAATCACTTTTTTCAAATTCTCCCGTGGATCATTAGACCTTGCTGCATACCAAGTAGCTTGAGAACCACAATTGCAAAAAACAAACACATTTTCCTTCTCGTCATAATGTCTAAAGTCCATGAATAGGACAGGCTTTTGGGATAAAAGATTTAAAATCTGCATGGTAAGGCCACCATCCATGTCCGCCTCACAAGCACATACCACAGGATTATGCTCCCCATCCCAATCATAGGGATCGTTTAAAAAAGCCTGGCTTAAGCACTGGGTCACATAATAATCGCTTAGTTCAGTATGGCACTTAATGCCCACAAAGTTAAGATTTTTCTCTTTTATTATAGCTTTGGTTGCCTCATAGCATCTAATCTGAAATTTAAGCTTTTCCTTTGTAAGCCTATTATTATCGTATAGGATCCTACCCACATTTTTCGTTAGCCATTTAAAAGCGGTTTCTAATTTATTATGTGAAACTTGGGAAGTTCCTCTTATTATTTCCAATTGATCTATATGTTCTACATCTACACCAAAGATTTTTTGCCATTGTAAGGGATCAGCAGTAGCAGTATTCATTCCAAAACTTCTGCCACCAAACAATCCAAATGTTTGACCTTTTAAAGTGTTTACTGCATGAGCTGCTCGACAAAAAGTCAATACTTTTTTCTTAATCTTCTTCTTAGAAATATCCCCCCAAATACGCTCATTAAATAATCCAAGCTGATCCAACGCCCCAGCGCTAGCTAGCATTGCAACCAAACCAGGATATTGTGGATTTAGATTGGATAACATTAAATGTGGGCCCTTTCCGCTTTGTGCAGCAATAACAGCAAGATTAGGAAAACTCCAGGTAGAAAAGTTGAAAATTGTCCCGTCTATATTTTGGACTGAGACTTTCTCAGCTTGAGCCCTGGCAAGTTGTGACGTCCATATTATCTCATCCCCCATTATTGGCTCAATTTCTCCTGTATTTCTTAATGCATCCGCTGTCGTCTTTAAAAACCTTTGATTGATCGGCTTTAGCTGTTTATAAACATATTTTCTACCATCTGAAAAAGCTAAAATTCCAATTCTTATTTTCATAGAGATGAACCTTTTCCTCTCATTACTTCCTCAGCTGCTTTAACGATATCCTCTTCAGTGAGATGGTATTCTCTCAATAACTCCTCTGCTGAGCCAGATTGACCAAATCTATCCCTTAATCCAATTCTTTTTAATGAGACAGGGCTATTTTCAGAAATGACTTCGGCTACTGCACTCCCCAGACCACCAATTATGGTATGCTCCTCAGCTGTAACAATGCCTCCTACTTTGCGAGCTATCTTTATAATCAACTCCTTATCAATTGGCTTAATAGTATGCATATTCACTATACAAGCGTTGATTCCCCTCTCCCCAAGCTTTTCTCCCGCTCTTAGTGCTTTCTCAACCATTATTCCTGCGGCTATAATAGCTACATCTTTACCTTCCTTTAACACTTCTCCATGACGGAAATCGAATTGATGGTCATCGGAGAAAATTACAGGAGTGGGGTCCCTTCCTACAACAATAAATACAGGCCCCCTTACCTTCTCTACAGCATATTTTAATGCTGTTTTAGCTTCAATTCCGTCAGCAGGAACAATTATCGTCATATTGGGGATTACCCTCATAAGAGTGATATGTTCTATGGGTTGATGCGAAGCTCCATCAGCTCCTATAGTTATGCCACCATGAGTTGCAATTATTTTGACGTTTAGCCTAGGGTAAGCAATAGTATTTCTTATTTGATCAAAAGCCTTGGCCGTGGCAAATATCGCAAAGGTACTGACGATAGGTATTTTATCGCACAATGAAAGACCAGCAGCTGTTCCTAACATATCCTGTTCTGAGATGCCCATATCGAAAAATCTGTCCGGAAACTCTTTGGCAAACCAACAGGTTTTGGTTGCTTTAGATAGATCTGCATCCAATACTACTACCTCTTTATGTTTTCTCCCCAACTCAACTAACTCCTCACCAAAGGCATCGCGTGTTGATATTATCTTTTGTAAGCTTATCTGTTTGCTCTTACTCCTCATTTTCTTCTAACTCCTTAAGAGCCTGAACCATTTGCTCTTTTGCAGGTGCTTTACCGTGAAAATCAACGACATTTTCCATAAACGATACGCCCTTCCCCTTTGTGGTATGGGCAATAATTATGCCTGGTTTGCCCTTTAACTTCTTTACCCTTTCAAAAGAGTCAAAAATTTCCTTAAAATCATGGCCATTTATTTCAATGACATACCAGCCGAAAGCTCTCCATTTGTTAGAAATAGGGTTTATATTCATTACATCCTTAACGGGACCATCAATCTGTAATCCATTGTAATCCAATATAGCTGTAACATTGTCCAGCTTATAGTGGCTGGCAGTCATAGCTGCTTCCCAGACTTGTCCTTCCTGACATTCACCATCACCTAACAAAACATACACTCTATAACCTTTTTTGTTTAGTTTACCAGCTATGGCCATACCATTACCTACAGATAGCCCATGCCCCAGGGAACCTGTAGAAATCTCAACACCAGGGAGTCTCTTCATATCTGGGTGACCCTGCAACCTACTGCCTAATTTTCTCAAAGTTAGAAGCTCTTTCACTTCAAAATATCCGCTCTCGGCCAGAACTGAATATAAAAGAGGAGCTGCGTGTCCTTTACTTAATATGAATCTATCCCTATCTTTCCATTTTGGATTTTCTGGATTATGTCTCATCACATTAAAATAAAGTGCGGTGACAACATCTACCGCAGATAGAGATCCACCCGGATGCCCTGATTTTGCTTCTGTTATCATCTTCACTATATTTTTTCTAACTTTATTAGCTGTTAATTTGAGTTCAATAATAATATCCTCTCTTTGTTTAACATTCGTTTCCATATTTAAATCCTCTTAAGTTAAAATGTATACCTTTTGGCAAATTACAAATATTCAATTTATATATTCAATTCTTTCAGATAAGAAATTGCACGATTAGCTACCGTTAAAGAATCGGGTTTTGGAAGCATCTCCATAACTACAAAGCCATTATAATTTATCCTCATCAAAGAAGATACAATTTCTCGAAAATTTAAATGCCCATCTCCTGGTGCACATCTATTACTGTCAGCAAAATGAACATGGGAAATGTAATCTTTAGCTTTAATTATAGCTTTAGAAATAGAAACTTCCTCAATATTCATATGAAAAATATCCGCTAAAATTTTCACATTCTGTAGTCCAAATTTCTTTATAAATTTTATCCCTTCATCAAGAGTATTTATAAAATTTGTCTCATATCTATTCAAAGGTTCCAGGGTCATAATTACATTGAAATTCTTCGCCACCTTTTCACATTCAACTAACGATTCGGCAAACCATTCTTCAGTCTCTGCATAAGAAAAACCTCCTTTAATCCTTCCTCGTACAAGGCCAATCGGCACAACAGCATTAAAATATGAGGCTAATTCAATCTGCCTTTTTATTATTTCTATATGTTTCTTGCGGATATTTTTATCAGGATCTGAAAGGGATAATCCTTCTTCTACAAAAGCTGCTACAGCAGCGATCGCTGAAATACGGATTTTGTTAGAGTTAAGCCACTGACGAAGCAATTTTACATTGATTTCTTCCGGACGCTTTACAAATAATTCAATACCATCGTAGCCCAAATTTGATACTTTCTGAATAATTTCTTTTAAATCTCCAGTAAAAACTAAGGGGCCAAATTTTGTAGGAAAAGTTGCAACACTTATACTTTTTTTCATTTCTTTATATCCTTTTCATGTTGAAAAATTATCTTGTCTATTTATAAGGCATAATAATCTTCTAGTTAAATGGACGGGTTTTCTATCTCCTTTACTAGAAACTTCACTTTCTAAACAAATGAAATCCAAATTTTACAAAGCGCCCCGGCAGCATTTATATCGTTGGGTTTTTGCCTATATATTTTTCAGCCTCTCTTGATGCATCCTTAAATGTTCTTATAATGTACACACAATTACCCTGACATATCCAGGATTACGTGCATCTGGGATAAATATGGATTTAAAGCTTCTTTAATAAAATAAGGCTCTCTTTTTTAACTTAACAAATGCCTTCCGAATAGGGGTTTTACTTATACCTAATTTCTCTAATAAATCACTTTCCATCAATCTTTGACCAGGAAAAAGTTTTCTCTCTATAATATCCTTTCGAATAATTCTATAAACCTTTTCAGTTTTAATCGAACTATTTTTTATAATCTTTTCTCTCGTTTTAATTATATACCAAATTGTATATTATTATTTATACTATATTGCTTCGTCTCTGTCAAATAAATTTGCAATAATGTCATTTAAAAATCAAAACCGGACTGTTTTTTAATGATTTAAAGTTTAAAAGTGGACTACTGGAATGGTAAAAAAGATGTAATCTAGAACTAAGTTCTAAAAAGAAAAGAGGTTCTAAGTTATGTCTAAACAATTACATAAAATCTTTATCCTTTATGCCTAAATATTTCAAGGACACAGGGGCTTTTCTTGTAAAACTTCTCTGATTTCTTAAAGAATTTTTCAAAGTAGAACCTCCTCACTTTTTGGTTGTCTCCTGCACTTTATATCTCAATTTTAAATCCTCCCCTACCACGTCTGATTCTAAAATATCTGCCCTAAAGAAGAAGATAAGAGACACGGGATTTAATCCAGAAAAATATGTTGACGAATTATCTTTTAGCAGAAAAGAGGCGATTTAGATTAAGGAGTTGATTGAGAAAAAATCTGAATTAATCAAAAAAATTAATGGGGTTATCTCGCTTATAGAAAAACGGAAAATTTCTGAAGAAATCAAAGCTATTAATAATTTTATAGGAGAAAAAGTAAGTCCTTTAAAATATGAGCTGAATAAAAAAACAGAAAAAGAAAAGATTAAACAATCTAAAGTATTTACTTTTAGAGAATTCCTCTACTGTTTCTTTTCAGTAAAAGAACTCCGTAACTTATTAAATTTCTAATTTTCTCTATTCTCCACCGATAATCGGAAACAGTTTAACCTCAGTAGGTCTAGTAAGAAGAAAATCCTTCTCGGCAGTTAAATATTTGATCCATATTGATAGAATGTTCTCCTGTCTGTATCAACTCAAACCAGGTAACATACCAGAAGGTTGCTGAACGTATAATCTTTCCTATATTGGTAAATTATGTAGAATAATAGAAAAAATTACCATTCCTAATAAAGCAAAAGGATAAATCGCCCCATATCCCGCAGCTGGTTCATCGCTTCCCACTGCTTCTATGGCAGCCCCTAACCCGGGGGTGGAAGTCATGCCCCCACAAAGAGCTCCAACTAACATAATCCAATTTAACTTAAATATATACCTCCCTACCAGATAACCGATGATTATCGTTATCAGACCGACTACCAAAGAGGTAATAACTAAATAAATTCCTGTACCGGACAAAGCTGTAAAGGCATAAAAACCATATCTTAATCCGATTATCGCCAGAAAGAAAGCCAGAGAAATTTCCCGAATAACCCCTAATATTTTATTATCCATTCTAAAATTAAGGATGCCAATTTTACCGATATGTCCTAAAATTAATGAAGCTAATAAGACCCCGCCGGTTGAACCAAAACCTACATAGCCAAGTGGTCCTAAATTAAATTTTAATCTCCCGAAAGTGTAACCTAAAAAACAAGCTACTATAAAAGCAGTCAAATCAAAACGAACGGTATCTTGCTTTCTGTTGAGAGGATTGTTTATTCTGGTTTCATTTATTTCCCGGGAAAATATTTCCCGCTCTTTTTTAACATTTATTTTAAATATTATCGGTAAAAAATTTACAGCAAGAATTACTATCAGCACTCCAAAGGGATAGCCTACAGAATGTCCAATCCCTATCCCGGCTTCTGCGCTTTTTACAAATTGCTTTTTCTGTTCCCCGGTTAGAGAACCGGTATCTTCTATCTTCCCCTCCCCAAACGAATCAATCGCTTTTAATAATTCCTGTTTTTTCCTTTCGGATAGAGAATCATAATTTTCAACTAATTGGGAAGAGTATTCGCGGGTAGATTCCAGGGCAGCTGCCAACCCAGGGGAACTGGTTAACGCTCCGGTGTATACCCCTGTTACTTCATAAGAATTTATCCCCGGTAAAATCAAAGCCATTCCATAGGTAGTCACAGCGCCAATAAAAGTAATTAAAAAGCCTAATACAATAAACTTAGAGCCGTATTTTTTTATAATTACCCCTATGTCTTTGGCGGCAAGTAGTCCAACCGCAGCAATAAAAAGAATTAAAAATAAAGAAAAAAAACCTTTATCGATGACTCCAACTTTAATTAACTGTAAGGCTTCCTTATATCCCGATTCAGTTTTAGGAAAAGTACTGGCTAATCTGTAAACCCACCACCCTATAATCAAACCTACAAAAAGACAGCCGGATACTCCAAAGGTAAATTTGCCAAATTTTATCTTGCCAAACAACATTCCCAGAAAAACAGTTATCATCATAAGGACAAAGGGGTTCATTATCCAAGCTGCTAAATTTAATTGCATTAGGTCTTTACTCTCCTTCTATCAAAGTTAATTAACTTGCCCGGCAGTTATAAGGATTTTTTTTCTTTTACCCAAGCTAACAGTATCTTCTTTTGATTTAATGCCGGTTTTTCCAAAACAATATTTAGCAATTCTTTTAGTATCTGTCCTATTTCTTTCCCTTCAGTATATCCTAATTCAATTAAATCTTTGCCGTTTACGGCTAAATCTTTAAGGGATACAGGTGGTTTTTCCTGCAGGATTTCTCTTACATTATTTTCCGCTCTTTCGATTTCAACTGATTTAGATTTTTCAGAGCTTCGGCTTTTCTTGATAAATACTTTTTTTAATTCCCAGGCATCTTCTAAATTTTCCATACCTATTCTAGAAGCAAGCTGTCTTATATCCTTTTTTTTAGAAAAATTAATGGCTTGCCAATTTTCCTGAGTTAGCATAGTTACTTTTCTAATCACCACATTCTTAAATCTTATCCGTCGTAATATTTTGACAATAATTTCTTCTTTTTCATCTCGGCAGGATATACTCTTTATATTAAATAACAGAATTGATAACCGCAAATTTAAATCTGGTGGCAGGCTGGCCGCCATATCTAAAGTATGTTCCAGTAAATCTTCACCCTCGTGAAAATTTCCTCTATAAATTCCCGCATACTTTTGTAGTTCAGGCATAATAAATCTTAACAGTCCCAGGCGATACAATAATTTAAATCCTCTTCGGGGATAATTGCTCAGCAGTATTTTAATGAATTCATCTCTAATCCTCTCCGGGCTGACTTTTTTAATCAGTGAACTATTTTTTTCTATCGCCTGGAGAGTAACTTTATCTATTTTAAAATCAAGTTCACAGGCCAACCTAATTGCCCTTAACATTCTCAACGGGTCATCTTTTATTCTTTCTGCAGGATCTTCTACTCCCCTTATTATCTTTTGTTTGATGTCCTCCAACCCGTTAAAGTAATCGATCACCCCTTCTTTTTTTCTCCAAGCTAAAGCATTGACAGTAAAATCACGGTGTCTTAAATCTTCAAATAGATGGGGAGTTTGTACTGATTTGTGTTTTTTAAAAGTGCTCACTTCGTAATTAATACGATTTATTACTACGGTAAGAGTCCCAAATTTTTTACCCACAGGGATAACTTTATAATCTCTAAAAGCCTCAACAATTTCCTCCGGTGTAGCCTTGGTAGTTATATCCCAATCGTGGGCTTCTTCCCCCATTATCAGATTGCGGATACATCCCCCCACCACTAAAGCCTCATAGCCCGAATCATTTAATTTCTTTGTTATGAATAAAGCTCCCGGGTCTATATCTTTAGATTCAGTTTTTAAATTAAATTTCCGGTTTTTCTCTTTTTTAATCATTATAAAACCTTTGTTTAGTCGGTCGATCGGTCTTCCTATCATGGTAGGGGCGTATTGTAATACACCCCTACTTCCTAAATGATAGAACAATTATACACTATAATCATATCCTTGTGAGCAATAGCATGGAATGTAGCGATTCCGGTCTTTTCTTATTAGAATAAACGGTTTTATAATTTTTTTCAAATTTATTCAAAAATTATAAACTCTACTAAAATCTTTATATTTTATATTAAAGGAAAGACCTCCTTAAAATATTATTTTGAAATTATTAAGAGAAGATGATAAAATTTTTAAACAATAAGAAGGAAAAGGATAAAAATATGATTTACAAAGAATATGGAAAGACCGGGAAAAAAGTTTCTGCAGTAGGTTTCGGTGGAATGCGATTCGATATTTCCAAGAGCAAAGAGGAAAATGCCGAACTTCTTCGTTATGCAAATTCTAAAGGAATCAACTATTTCGATACCGCTCCTTATTACTGCAAAGATCAGAGTGAGGATATTTTCGGTATTGCCTTTAAGAATATGCCTGAAGACTTCTATGTTTCTACCAAAGGCACTCCTAAAGATTTTAATACTGCCAAAAAAGCAAAAGAAGCGGTAAAAAAATCTTTAGGTCGATTGGGTGTCCCTAAAATTCATTTTTACCATATCTGGTGCCTACTTAAGATGGAACATTATGAATTAGCCATGAAACCCGGTGGACAATATGATGGTCTCCTGGAATGTAAAGAGGAAGGATTGATTGACCATATTGTCTTTTCTTCACATCAGCCGGGATCAGAAATTAAACATATCTTAGAAGATGGCAAGATGGAAGGCGTGCTTTTAGGAATTAATATCTTAAATTTCCCCTATCGCTGGGACGGGGTTATGGCTGCTTATCAAAAAGGTTATGGCGTGGTTGCCATGAATCCGTTATTTGGAGGAGCCATACCTACTCATGAAAAAGAGCTTTCTTTTTTAGCGTCAGAAGGAGAAACCCCCACAGAAGCAGCTTTGCGATTCTTAATATCCTGTCCACAAATATCGGTAGTATTAAACGGTTTTACCACCCGTGAACATATCGATATAGCCTGCCGCGTGGCCGATGAAGCCCTGCCTTTTACTGATGCAGATTTGGAAAAAATCAGAAAAAAAATAGGAGATAATATGAATTCGGCTTGTACCGGTTGTGGCTACTGTGATAACTGTCCCCAGAATATTCCAGTACCTTCTTATATGCAGCTTTACAATGAAAAACAGATATTTGGCAGCAGCGATAAAGAAATGAAAAAGAAAAGTTATTTGTGGGGCATAACAGAAAGTCATGGGGCAAGAGCAAATGAATGTATCGAGTGTGGACAATGCGAGGAGGCCTGCACCCAGCATCTACCCATAATAGAACGTCTCAAAGAAATAGCATCCTGGGAGAAAAAATAATTAGTCACTTTTCTAAAGATGCTATGCATTCTATGTGACCCGTCTGAGGAAACATATCGATAGGCAAGACTTTTTTCAATTTATAATCATCATCTTTGGTGAGATATTTTAAATCACGGGCTAAAGTTGCCGGATTACAGGATATATATAATTTTCTTTGGTTTAATCTTTATAATTCCTTTTAAAACTTTTGAAGAACAGCCCCTGCGGGGTGGGTCCACTATAATAAGATGAACTTCTTCGCCACTTCTCCTCCATTTATAGAGCCATTCTTCTGCTTTTCCGCTAAATAATTTTAAATTAGAGATACCGTTTAACTCACAATTAATTTTAGCATCCCTGACAGCACTTTTTTCTACTTCGATACCATACACTTTTTCGGCCTGTTTAGCCACATAGATAGAAATAGTCGCCGTTCCACAATAAGAATCGATAACTGTTTCTTCTCCACTTAAATTTGCATATTCTAATACTTTTTTATTTAATATTTCTGCCTGCGCCACATTAACCTGAAAAAAAGACTGGGGCGATATTTTAAATTTAAACGGGCTAATGGCATCTTCCAGATCAGCCTTTCCTTTCAAAAGCCTAAAATCTTTTCCCATTAAAACCGTTTTAGGGCTCCTGTTAATATTTTGATAAATAGAGACAACTTGAGGGAAGGTTTTGACTAAATCATTTAAAACATTTTGATTAAGTCCCAGATTATCCTCTTTAGTAATAAAAACTATCATTATTTTTCCTGTGTTCCGACTCTCCCTTATTAAGACATTCCTTAAATTTCCTCTCCCAGTCTTGCTATTATATACGGTAACTTTTTGTAAACTCAATTGGTTTTCTAAATAGCTAACTAATTTATTAATTTGCAAACTAAATAGAACACACCCGCTGGCTGGTACAAAATCATAACTGCCTGCTTTATAAAATCCTAATCGCACCCTCCCTTTTTCCTGGTTAACCTGGAAAAAGCCTTTATTGCGATAACGCCAGGGATCTTTCATTCCTATGGTGGGCAAAGCTTTGATTTTTTGATTGCCTATCCTGCCCAAAGCATTTTCTACTATTCCCTTTTTCATTTCTAACTGTTTTTCATAAGCTATATGCTGCAAGTGGCAGCCTCCACAGAGGCGATAAACAGGGCAGAGGGGTTTTATTCTATGGGGAGAAGAAGAAATAACTTCTTCTAATTCACCCCGGCTAAAATTCTTTTTTATTTCGCTAATTTTTATCTTCACTCTTTCCCCAAGAATTACTCCGGGTATAAAAATGGTAAAATTATTAATCCTGCCTATACCTTCTCCCTGATGAGAATAACTATTTATAATAAGTTCATAATCTTCTTCTAACCGCACTGGTTTATCTTTCATCTTATCCTCCAGTAAAATATTGATTTCGCTATATTTTCAAATATAATATTTAAGTATATTAATGTGTTAGTGAAAACTTTGGTGGGGTAATTAGAAAAAATAATTATCCTTATTATTTTTTCTCAACTAGCTAACCAGGTAACTTACTAACCAACAAGGGATGTAATGTATAACATGTGATAAGTACCTGTTTTTATAATTTCTGTAATTTAATCTTATTACTCATTACATATAACTTGTTACTGTATTTTATACGCGATACGATATACTCGATACTAATTAACATTATTTATTTTATCACATTATAATTACTATATATAATACCAAAAATAAATCTTTGACATTTGCCTTCTTTAAGAACAGCCCACCCTAAGATCAAGCTTTTTAAAAAAATAAAAATTTTTCAAAAATTACTGTTAGTTAAATTTCAAAAGTGCACTCTTTAAGAATCAAAAGTGCACTTTTGAAAGATTAAAAATATACTATTTTTTTACGATTATTTAGATGTAAATAATTTATTAGTTAAAAGTTAAAACTGGACTAAATTTAAATCAGAATTTTTAACTTTTTGACTACCTAAAAACTCACCTTCGTGCCAGAATCTTACTTCCGATAAACCAGATTCTTTATCCGGTACTATCCGAAGTTGTATTCTCTCATGTAATGGTGCTTTGGGTACTCTTAATTCTAAATTATTTATTGAGATTTTACGATAAGAATTTACTATTCTGTCAACCCTTAAACAGAAGATATCTTTGGTTGATTTAAATGGTGGCATTATCCTAAATTCTCTAAAGAGAGTCCTTTTCTCTCTTATTGCTCTTTGAAATCTAATATAAGGAATCTCCCCAGTGGTAGAATGAACTATCCGGTAATTGTATTGTTGGAGAAGGTTATTTAAAATTAATTGGCCCTTTTTAATATCCCTAACATTCTCTCTATAACAGGTCCTTACCAATCGGTCCTGAATCCACCTGTAGGGTCTTTCAATCTTCCCCTTGGCCTGTGGAGAAAGCGCATAGGTTACCTTTACCCCACAGTCCTCCAAAACCTGTTTCCATTGCGGATTAGCCTCATCGGTACGTCTGTAATGATTTCTCCAGAAGGAATCTCTACCCTGTACAAATCTGAATATAGAATGGCTATCTACGTAATAGGCCAGAGGGAATCCATATTTTAATAAAACTGCCTCTAAAGCCAGAATATGTTCCCAGGTGGTCTCTCTTTCTACTAAGCAAGCATACAGGATAAGCCTGCTGTAATCATCTATTGAGGTAATCAGATACCATTTACTAGCAGCATAAGGGGCAAACAGGTGATGAGAAGAATCATGTTGAATAAGCTCTCCCGGATAATTGGTTATTACTTCTTCCTCGTGAGCTTTTCTCTTTGGTTTTAAAAAGTAAAAATTATTTCTTTTGGCCCGGTCGATTATGGTAGGTAGAGATACCCTCTGGCTATATTTTTGTTCTAAAAGATCTTTGATGTAACTGTAGTTGTAATATTTAATCGGTACATCTTTTGCTTTGATTAGGTCTTTTTCTATCTTTAGCTCTTTTACAATATTTCTCTCAATATCCGGATCTATTTTTCGATTAATTGTTTTTCTTTCATACTGGATGGAAAAGTTATCTGGATCTTTGCGGTATTTTGCTAATAATTCAAAGAATCTTCTTCTTTTGATTTTAAGCATTTGCAAAATACAGCTAATCTTGATTTCTTTATCCAAATAACTTTTTAAGAATGATTTAACCTGATCATCAGTAAAGTTTTTGTGTAATTGTTTAGACATAATTTAGAACCTCTTTTCTCTTTAGAATTTAGTTCTAGATTACATCTTTTTAACATTTTAGGTTAGTGCACTTTTGAATTTTAAATCATTGAAAAACAGTGCACTTTTGATTCTTAAATAACATTTTTCAAAAATTACTGTCAATAGTCAGTGAAAATGTCACCCTAAAGGTAGTAAATCAGTCAGTGAAAATGTCCCCTTTGGGGTTAAAAACTAGAAACAAAAAAACCTGGTTAGCCTTCTCTAAAGGCGGATTAGTTTAAATCAAATTAACTCATACCATCCGGGATCTGCCAGGGAAAAAGGTGCCCCCTGGCAGATATGCTATCTACTCCCACCCTTTGGGGTCATAGATAGTGGCAACGAGTTCCTTATCGCTTTCTTCGTAAGTGAAATGTTCTAGACCGCCGTTTCTCCAGGGATGGTCATCTTTAACCTTTATAAATCTTTTAACCCTATCTTTCTTAGCTATAACTCTAGCAGGTCTAACCGTCTTTTTTACTTGGTAAACACCACCCTTATATTCTGCCCGTATACCGAATTTAGGGCTGCTTAATACAGTAATGGCAGCTTTATTAGGTATGGTTACTACCTGGTTATTTTTACTTAACTGGTAGATTTGTCCTCCAAAAGAGAAGGTAGAACCAGGACTGGCTTTCCGAGTCTTTTTCCTACACAGTATATAATCTATATTAATATCTTCCCCTAAAGACCGGTAAGCAGACTGGGGCTCTCGGGGGACTACCGCAAAACGGGTATTAAACCTTTTAATAAATCCTGGAAGGAAGGCATTTGCTTCCCCAAGAGATTTAATGCCAGCAAGACGCAGATCTAAGGTTAATCGATCCTGTAAGGTTTCCCAGAGCCTTTCAATACGACCTTTAGCCTGGGGAGAGTAAGCATAAATCATCCCCACGGAAAGCTCCTGCATAGCCCTACTAAACTGGGTATAGGCAAAAGTTTTACCTTCCAGTTCATCATAAATGGTAAGTCTGGCATTACTAGGTGCCTTAAATATAGTATGTCGGTCTACATAGATACTGATCGGTATACCATATTCTAAAATGGTCTGTCTTTTAACCTCAAAATAACCGTTTAAACATTCATTCTCACAGAAATAAAGGCCGGTTATATTCCCTCTGGCATCATCTATCGCCCCATGCAAAGAACATTTTATACCGGGTATCCATTCATAAGGAGAGGCATCCATCTGCAATAAAAGTCCCTCTTGAGACTTACGTTCTCTAGTGCGATGGGGTTTGGGCGGCCTGTGTTTTCTGGGACTTTTGATACCTTTGGCTTTAAGGATTCTGGATACAGAAGACTGACTAACAGTAATACCTTCCTGTTCTCTCAAAAGTTCCGCAAGATGGGTATAGTTTACCCCTTTATATTTATTTCTAACAAGAAAAACAACTTTGTCTCTTATCTCACCAGGGATAGTATGTTTAGGTTTACGACCTCTATTTTTGTGGATAACAAACACCTCGCCCTCTTTTTTAACACCTGCCTTTAGACGTTTTATCTGGCGTTCGCTAAGGTTTAAAACTTCCGCAGCATCCCTGCTGGTCATCTTATCCTCAATTAGGGATTTGATGACATGAACTCTTACTAATTCTTTTTTGGTCATTAGATATCTCACCTTTTCCATAGTGACATTATTACTGATTAATTTTAAGGTGACAATATCACAGATTAATTACACATTTTTCAAAAATTACTGTTAGTTAAAAGTGGACTATTTAAAAGTTAAAAGTGGACTAAATTTAACTTAATATTTCTCTTGGTTATTTTTTAAAAATACACCATCTTTAAAGAGTAAAAATACACTATTTTTTCTCTATGGATGTAA
>Ga0315533_1000043_pt1 | contig 128103 bp, 125 predicted proteins | sample SalMarSW160130MG_FD_203081 | JGI IMG/M metagenome (GOLD analysis project Ga0315533, IMG submission 203081) | Salt marsh sediment microbial communities from the Plum Island Ecosystem LTER, Massachusetts, United States - Salt Marsh Sediment SW1601-30 ...
CGGAGTCAAAGAAACGAACGAAAAGCTCCAATTCACAGAAGGGGGGATAATCAATCCGCAGGCTGTCCCACCAGGCAATGGCAAAATGCCCGTCAGAAGCCATTGCAACGCGACGGCAACCTTGATGGTGGTCTGGTTCGGCCTCGGCTATGCGAAAGGGTTGCACAAGAACCCCACCGCACAGGGTTAAAGCTAAAAGACTTATATTGATCATCTTGGCCTCCTTTGAGTTATTATAAGCAGGTTTTCCGGCAATGTCAAGGCCAGAAGAGGAGGGGCAAAGCCCCTCCTCCAAAGGTTAAGGTTTACTCCTGCAGTTCGCCTGCACTGCCGCCTTCTCCTGTAATGCCAAAAGGGGAACTGCGGAGTGCACGCCAGTGTGCGCTATAGGTATATGGAATGCCCCCATAGTTGAAGTAGTCATCATCGGTACTTGTATTCCAGGTGCCCCAGACGGTGAAGTCAAAAGTCTGTGGGGGGTCGGGTATATAGAGCCTCGCCTTGCCTGTCCAGGCACCGTTATAGGCTTCCTTATGGCCGCTTTGACCTGTGTCTTTCCAGCCGGTGGCCCCAGGCCAAAGCTTGATGTAGTAGCCAGCATATTCGCCACTCTCGCAGGTGAAGGTGGAAGGAGTTACAGCGTAGATAAAAAACGAATCGACTGAACCATAGGTGCGGTCCCAAAGCGTGCCTGAACCAGACGTATAGTAAAAGGTGTCATCAAGGCATTCGAGGTATCCTGAGTTAAACCAACCATCCCAGGCTTCGTAATAGCTGTAGGCGCTTGTGGCGACGGCGAGCATCACCGCTACCGCGGCGATGATAAGGAGTTTTTTAGTCATGATGTTCTCCTTTGTTTAGGTTTGTTTCGTTTACGGGGATCCCTCAGAGGTCCCCCATATCCAAATATACGCAAAAAAAAAACATCTTGTCAAGTAGTTTCTGGTCAATTAAGTATGATACTATGTTTTTGGCATTATTTTGCATAAGCTTTTGAGGGGGGGGCAACTTAGGAGTATAATCCTAGAAGATACGTAGGGAATTTAACGCAGGATTACCACCTTCCCTTGACGAATTGAAACCAATCGGACAGACCGCTCACCCGGTGTGAGGCAGTCTATTTGAGCTTCAGCACAATCGGTTTCTGGCTCAGGCGGGCCATGCCTTCAACCAGTTCCTTATACTTCGGATAATCCTGGGGCGGAATCCACGGCTTAAGCACCTGCACGTTTTCTGAAAACTGCAGAACCCCGCGCCTTGGCTGAACGAACGCCGCGGTATAAGAATCATAGGGGCTGCTGATCGAAACGTCCTGTGGGTAGTATATAAGCTCGGCACCCGCAGGCAGCTGCAGGCTGAGGTTCAGGATGTCCGCGCTTCGTGTAACCCGGTCTATCGGATACAATCTTTCTTTTGCTCCGACCTCATAGGCCGAGTGCTCAACCCCTGGCAGGTAGAGGATGAGGTAGTCGCCCGCACGGGTAGCGTAGCCAGGGATGCGAACCTTGATGGTGTAGCTTACCTCCTCGTCAAGAGGCTCTATTCCGTTGAAGCTGAAGTCCTGCAAGCGAGCGTTGGGATGGATGTAGCTTGCCAGTTCCTCGGCCTCCTGTCTAAGCTCGGCAGGGGAGAGGGGTTTGAGATAGCGCTTCCACCAGGCCGAGTTCTGGCCGTTGAACTCGACGTCCATCCTAAGATTCAGTGAGCCGTCGGTCCCCAGCTGAGCTTCGGTACGGGTAACGGTTGCTTCTTCGTTGGGGGCGTGCAGAGGGGTTTTCTTGAGCTTGCCTGAGGAAAGCGAAAGTCCCATCGCGTCCTGGTCTGACAGGGTTCCAAAGGCTACGTTTGAGCTTGGATCGAGATAGATTCGGTCCTCAAACAGGACAAGTGCCTTATTAAGCTGGCCCAGGGTAGGGAAGGTGGGGACCACTTGCCCGCTTGCACGATCGCGTATAAGCACAAGATTGGCTTCCAGTCCGGCCTGTATCATAAGTGCGTAAAGCAGCGAGGCGCGATCGAGGTTGTTCGCAAAGCCTCGAACGAGCACGGTTTCTGAAGGGGTTGGAACGCAGGAGTAGGAATCAAGTGGAGGGCCTACGGAATGAATAGAGACAGCAACGAACTCGTACAGGGCGCGGGCCTTTTCTTCCGATGCGGTAAGGCCTTGTGTCAACGAATCAACGAGCGCGGTCAGCCTTTCGCCTGGCTGGATGGCCTTGTCCAGATGCGCTCGCAAGGCCGCTGCAATACAGTGCCAATCCTTTTTCTCGGCGACGATAAAATGCGGCAGGTAGTCAGCCGACGGCGGGATCATCAGCTCGAACCGCATCGGTGGCTGGTTCTGAATCGTCCAGGTGAGTATCTCGCGGCCTTTCCTGGTTTCGCGTTCAGGCTTTTGTCCGCTCGATGCGTATACCTCAACAGGTCCGCCTTGCGGCTGTTCAACCCGGATGATCTCCGTCATCGTAGGTTGGCGGTCGGCAAGCACTATCTCTTCACAGATCGGGTGGATGCTGTCGGCTACGTTCTGGATGGTTGAAAACTGAAAATCAAGCACCGACCCGATCCGTGATTCAGGAACCGCTATCCGAATTTCGGTAAGATTGCTGTACTCGGCAGGTGCAGGATAGCTGCTTGCCCTGTTGATTGCAGACTCGGTTATGTGGCTTACGGCACCGTCAGGGCTGTAGCTTCTGGCAAAGTCCAGCCTTGCGTAGGAACGGTCAGCGAGATAACTCCACGTGTTGTTTGCGGCAGTGCCCTTGCCAGACTCGGCGGATACGTAGCGTATCACCCTCATGCGTTTTTCAAACCTGCCGTCCTCGTGCAGGATAAAATTGTGCTCCACGTAGAGGTTCACGTAGCGCGCATCGGTCTTGGGCAGGGTCAGGTTTGTAAAAAGCTCCTTGAGCAGGGGATCGTCAATGTCCTTTAAGGTTTTCCACTCCTCGCCCTGTCTTGGCTGGGGAAGATCGAGTCCTCTTACCTCGGATTTGGCACACGCAATGGTGCCCTCTTCAGTGGCAAACCACAGGCTGTCTGCGGTTATGCGTTCAAGGGCCCCTATCTTTTCTTCTCCGCTCAGAAGGTAGATCACGTCGTGGCTCGTGCGTACCGCCTGCCTGCATCCCATAGCTGCAAGGAGCAGGATAGCGAGTGGTACTAGACGTCTCACCGAACACCTCCTTCCACCAGCACGAGTATGGGTTTTTTGTGGTAGCTGGTGATCGAGTTGAGCAGTTCTCGATACTGTGGATAGTTCTTCGGCCGGATGATTCGTTCAGGGCGGGCAAAAAAATCCTCGAAACGGATCAGGTTCCCTTCCTCCCGGGTGTACTCTGCGTGATAAGAAACCTCAGGCACAGTAAAGGTTACATCCTCTGGCAGGTAGTCTGCTTTCCAATCCTCTGGCAGTTTGAGGGTTGCCACGTGACGTATGCCTTCGCTCGTGTAATATGAAAGCGGGAAGTTGCGGCTCTCAAGCGCCACTTCGTCAAAGGTAAGCCTTTCACCTACCTCAGGCAGGTATATGATGGCAACTGGTCCGGCGAACTTGACGTAATCCTTTACCTTGTAGCTCATCTTGAGGCTGAGCTGCCTGCCTATATCTTCAAGGTTTTCGAACCCGTAGTCAATCAGCTCCGCGTCAGGTGAGGTGGATTTTACCATCTGCTCGAAGCGTGTTCTGCGGTCCTCTTCCCTTGAGAAGTAGTTCCAGAAGTAGCGCAGGCCTGTCTCGTAATCGCCCTCGTAAAAGCTCTGATACTTTACGGTCAGCGTTCCTTCCGCGTCTATCTCCATATCGAGGTGATACTCCCTTTGTTCCTGGCCGGGTTCTGGGACCGGTATTATCTCTACCTTTCTCTTCTGCGAGTTTACCGCGTAGACCCCGTGGTCTGCGGCGTTGAACGAGGGGTAACGCGAGTATCCGCCGTTCGATGAGCCGGTGGCGTCGAGATAGAAGCTTGTGTCGGTAAGGAATACCTGGGTGATGCAATGGTTGCCGTAGTAGCCCGGCATCTCCGGGTCAAGCATCGGGACGTCATTATTGGTGCCTACGTAGACCGGATCGGCGTCTATGCCTGCCGCGCGCAGAAGGGTCGCAAAGAGGATGGCTTTGTCGGTGCAGTCGCCGAAGCCCTGCTCCAATGTAAACCTGGCAGGATGACCTGAGACACCGGATGAGGCGGAACCCTTGATGGAGATGTAGCGGATGTTCTGCTGAAGCCAGTAGTAGATAGCGGCTATCTTTTCGTGATCGGTATCGGCACCAGCTGTCAGGCTGTCGGCAAGGGCTTGAATCTTAGTGGTGATCTTCATGCGTTCGTTCTGAAATGCCGCATACCAGTCGTGTATGCCGTCCCAGTTTTCTTGATTCGTTAGCTCTACATGCGGTAGGAAATTCCCAGCAGGCGGAGAGTTGGGTTCGGCTACGTATGGTTCGGTATTCTCAGCAACCCAGGTGAGGATTCTGCGGCCGTCACTGATCTCCTCTTTAAAATCCAGCATTCCATTCGGCACATTGTAGGCCTTCCATTTGATAAACTCGTCTTCAGGGACGTCAACGACAAGTCGGGAGTAGATGAACGGCTCGCCGCCCTGGAAGAAGTAACCGGCGTCGAAGAACTCCTTATTCCAGGGATTGAAGCGGATGTTCTCGCAGGAGTACTCCACGATATCACCTATCTGGACCCCTGGCAGGGTGAAGGTCACCCATTTGCCCTTGCCGAAGAATACTATACCCCGGCGTGGAGGGGTTTCGATCTTTACGGTGGACGGATCAAGCTCTATAACACGACCGTCCGGCTTTATGACTCGCGCAAAGTGAATCTTTACCTCATTGTCACCCTCCTTGAAATAACTGCGGAAGGTAGCCACACCTTTGCGCCCCTCCGAGAGAATTAAGTACGCCATATGGTATGAATAGTTGCGCGTTCCGTCCTCGCGAAGGGTGTTGCGGCCGTCGTCTATCAAAAGTATCCCCTTTGCGTCAGGGAAGCGTTTTTTGGCTTCGGCAGCTTTTTTAAGAAGTTCCTGGACATTCTCGTCCGTGCGTACCGTTCCTGTCTCCTGGCCCCCTTCGGTCTCGAAAACGATCTCCCTCACCTCGCCTCGAGCGATGGTGTCCTGATCGGTTATTACATTCGAGCCGTCATACTCAAGAATCTGTGTATCAAAGCTTCTCCCGTCGTGGAGTTCCACCCTTGCTGCAAGCCCCACTACCACGAAGGCTATCCAACTTATTATCCAGCGTTTCATTGATCCTCCAGGGATTAAGCCTGATTCTAACGTAAAACCAGGGAGAGTCAAGTCGTTGTTCGTTCGTGCGAGGGGAGATGGTTATCAGGGTAGCGGGATGGGGGAAAGATGTGTAACAGCCTCGCCTACCTCTGTGCACGATGGTGCCGCTCAATTCAAATTGCAAATTTGTCTGAACTGTTTGACGCTGAACAGTTGGCCTCCAAGCGCCCTGATTGTTGCAATGCTCTTCTTCATCAATCTCCAACCCACCCGTCTTAAATTTGATATTTGCTCCGTAGCCGTCGCCCTTCGGAGCATTTTGAAGTTTTCAATTTGCAATGAGCATGTCCAAGCCGTCCTTCTCGACGATCTCAACCACCTCCTGGCAATGAGGTACTGGACAATTTACATTTATACCTTGACACCGCGGATTTCTCTCCTATAATTATAATAGGGGAGGTAGTGGGTGGAGGCTCACATGAAGAACGGGTTTAATAGGATACCCATTAAGCGGGTATAGGCATCTAGATAGAAGGAGTAAAGCATGAATATAGGAACACAGACACGCTGCGGACATGTATATTTGCATGTGGATAGAAAGTTCCAGGTCAGGGGGTATGGAAAAGGCATGGTTCCAATTTGGCAGTGCTCTCTTAAGAGGAATGATCTCGCGGGCGTATGCAAGGGGCTGGCTGAGGCTGGCATTGAAGAAACCAGCTGCCATCCCGATGAGTGTCCTTTGGCTGTCCATCATGAGCCATGGGAGAAATGCCCTTTCTACGAATCCAAGATGTGACATTGACTTCTTACAGGCCCGCAGGATGTATCCTGCGGGCTTTTTTTTAATGCCTTGACATCCATTCAATCCTGATTATAATGAGCATATGCTCAAAACTGAAGGAAGTCATGCCTAGACCACGTAAGTATCGGATGATTCAAAGCGAGTTCGGGATCAGCTTCTTCGGTCCCAAGGGTGTTCCTATGCGGGAGTTGGAACTTGTTTCACTGACTCACGAAGAGGTTGAGGCGCTTCGACTTGCCGATCTGGAAGGGCTTTATCAGGAAGAAGCGGCGCAGGCGATGGGGATTTCGCGGGCTACCTTTGGTCGCGTCTTGGATTCAGCAAGGCGTAAGCTGGTGGATGCGTTCATCAACGGCAAGGGGATTCAGGTTAAAGGTGGAGCATATTCCATTGCCGACCGTCCAGTAAGCTGTCGTTACTGGCAGGGTCGTGGCAGGCATGGCTGGATGGGTGGAAGAGGAGAGAGGAGTTAGATGATCATAGCGATTGCCTCAGGCAAGGGCGGCACCGGCAAGACCCTGGTTGCAACCAACCTTGCTTCAATCATCCCAGGCGCTACCTATGCCGATTGCGACGCGGAGGAGCCGAACGGTCATCTGTTCCTGAAGCCGCAAATCTCGGATACCAAAGAGGTTTACGTTCAGGTCCCGGAGATTGACAATGAACGCTGCACCGGCTGCGGTGAGTGCGCTCGCAAATGCCAGTTTAACGCCCTTGCAGTGGTCAAGGGCAAGGTTCTTTTGTTCAACGAGTTGTGCCACGGGTGCGGGGTGTGTTCAGCGGTCTGTCCTGAAGGGGCAATAAAGGAGAAGCCTTACGTTCTGGGAAAGGTGCGCATCGGCACGTTCTCAGATAATAAAAGATTCGTTGACGGCTCCCTTGCCGTAGGTCAGCTTCGCAGCGCCGAGGTCATTGAAAAGGTGGTTGACGAAATCAAGGACTCTGAATTGGTTATCCTCGATGCCCCGCCCGGAACCTCCTGTTCTGCGATTGCCGCTGTCCGTAAGGCTGATGCGTGTCTTTTGGTAACCGAACCCACGCCCTTCGGTCTGCACGACCTCAAGCTTGCACGGGATACGCTTACTAAATTGAGAATCCCTCACGCGGTTCTCCTGAACCGTGCGGATATCGGCGATGAGAAGGTCGAACGCTACTGTAAAGATCAGGGTATCCCTGTTCTTGCTCGCATCCCCTTTGACCGCCGGATTGCCGCCTCTTACGCCGAGGGGAAGCTGATTGTCGGGGAGGAGAAGTGGCGGGATGCCTTTTCCGAGCTGGCTCGCAAGCTGAAGGATATTGAAAACTACTCGCTTCCGGATTTCGTCAAATCTGAAGAAAAGGTTTTGGATCAAGCTTCTGCCCCTTCTGAATCTGCGGCGAACGTATCAGCGTTTTCCTCCTTTCCGGTTCTTTCAGGCAAGGGCGGGACCGGAAAGACCATGCTTACCGCCTGCCTTGTCGCTGCGTGGCAAAACAAGGTGGCGGCTGACGCCGACGTTGACGCGGCCAATCTGGGGATACTGTTTTCCGGCGAAGTCAAGGAACGCATCCCCTTCTCCTCCGGGCTTAAGGCCGTGATCAATCCTGAACTGTGCACCGGTTGCGGCAAGTGCGCACAGAGCTGTCATTTCTCGGCGATTGTTATGAAGAACGGCAAAGCGGAAGTCTCCGAGCTTACCTGCGAGGGGTGCGGTTTGTGTCAGATCGTCTGTCCTGCTCAGCCCAACGCGGTAACCTTGCGCAGACCGCTTTCAGGAGAAATCAAAATCATGCAAACTTCGTATGGGGAGATGGTTACAGCGGAGCTTTATCCGGGAGCCGAGGCATCAGGCCGGCTTGTGACCCAGGTTCGCAAGCACGCCGAGCGTATCTCGACCCGGAACGGCGCAAGGAATATCCTCATAGACGGTTCACCAGGCATCGGCTGCCCGGTCAACGCAGCCATTACCGGCACGCACGGGGTTCTGCTGGTAGCCGAGCCGAGCATCTCCAGCCTGCACGACCTCAAACGGATACTCGAGCTGCTTGACTTCTTTTCACTGAAGCGCTGGGTTGTCATCAACAAGTATGATCTATCTCTGAAGCTCACCGAAGAGATCGAGGGGTTCTGCAGGGATCAAAACGTGCCGATCCTGGGTCAAATTCCGTTTGACCGTACCATTACCGAAAGCATAACAAGGGCTCAAGTTCCGTCCATGGATCCCTGCTGCAACCAGGCAGGGCTCCTGCAAGACATAACGGAGAGGGTGTTAGCCGAGTTTGAAAAGGAGAAAACATGAAAAGACAAGGAACAGGACAAGGTGGAGGACAAGGTATGGGGCAAGGTAGAGGTCAAGGTCAAGGGCGAGGAATGGGTCGAGGCGGCGGTCAGGGTATTGGCCCTGGCGGCGAATGCGTTTGTCCGCAGTGCGGGGCGCGAACGCCGCATCAACGCGGCACACCCTGCTTTGAACATACCTGCCCCAAGTGCGGGGCAAAGATGGTTCGTGGATAAGATTCTTGTAAACAAAACAAACAAAGGAGGCAGTAATGCCAGGTGGAGATAGAACAGGACCCGCAGGTCAAGGACCCATGACCGGCAGAGCCGCCGGTTTTTGTGCCGGCTACCAGGTTCCCGGATACATGAACCCCGGATTCGGTCGCGGCTGGGGCCGAGGATTTGGTCGCGGCTTCGGTAGAGGTTATGGTAGAGGCATGGGCTGGGGCCGCGGCTGGGGGTCCGGCGGGGCCTACCCCGGCTATGCGCCCGGATACTACCCTCAGCAAGCCCCGGCTTATCAATCACCTTCCCGCGAAGACGAGCTGAAGATGCTTCGCGATCAGCTCAAGTACGCCGAGGAAGACATGAAGGCGATGCGCGAACGCATCGCAGAGCTTGGGAAGGAAAAACCGGCTAAATAAACATAAAGGGGGAGGTTGATACCTCCCCCTTAAAGCTTATAATCCAGTATGTCTGATGAGCAAACCGGGGCTGAGGTCTGGAAAAGGCTTTTCGGTGAAGGCTCGGATACCTTTCTCGATCATGCCTACGAACCGCGCAACGTTGGCGAGGTGCAGAACGCGGACGTATCGGTAAACTACACTGGCGCTTGCGGCGACACCATCTATCTTTCGCTTCGTGAGCAGAACGGCAGAATCAAAGAGATTCGTTTTCTTACCGACGGCTGTGAAGGAACTTTAGCGTGCGGCAGTGCGATGAGCACTCTTGCCTGGGGCAAAACTCTTGAGGAAGCGGCAGGTATTACCGCTTCTGCGATCAAGGACTTCCTTGACGGCTTGACGCCTGAACATGAGCACTGCGCTCAGCTTGCCGCTGCCGTGCTTCATCAGGCGCTGGCCGAGTTGGTTCGCAAGGGACGGAAACAGGAATAATGCCTATCTATGTTTATAGACGTCTGCAATGCGGCAAGGTCTTTGAACGGTTCCATGCAATGAGCCAAGACACAAAAGCGCTGCTGCGAAAATCCATAAAATGGAGGAATAGATGAAGATAGCCGTATCCAGTAACGGAAAGACCCTCGAAGATCAAGTTGACGTGCGGTTCGCTCGCGCACTTTACTTTCTAATCATTGACGGTGATCAGGTTGAGGTAGTTGCCAATCCAAACCTTTCCGCCGGCGGAGGTGTTGGCGTGCAGACTTCTCAGATGCTTGCTGATAAGGGAGTCGAGGCGGTTATTGCAGGCAACTTCGGGCCCAAGGCGTATCAGGTGCTCGAGGCCGCAGGAATCAAGGCCTATTCCGTAGAGGGCAAGAAGGTTAAAGAGGCGATTGAACTCGTAAAAGAAGGCAAGATTCAGCCGACACAGGCCGCGAACAAAGCCTCTCATTGGTAAGTTTACTCTACGGTAAAGGAGAAGAGATATGAAGATAGCGGTTCCTACCGATGATGGTAAGACCATATCTCAACATTTTGGCAGGGCGCAGAGCTTTGTCATATTCGAGGTTGAGTCGGGAGAGATTACCTCTAAACAGTTGATCGAAAGCAATACCCCGCATTCCGGGTCTCATTCAGGTCAAGGGCATGATGCTGGTGGGTGGTTCATGGACGCGCTCAAGGGTTGTGAGGCGGTAATAGTTACCGGCATGGGCCGTAGGGCGATTGCTCATTTTGAATCTGCGGGAATCAAGCCGGTGTTCACCGATGTGACCGATGCCGAAGAGGCGGTAAAGGCCTACTCGCAAGGTACGCTTAAGGAGTGCGAGCAGCCTGACTACGGAAGACATTGATTCCCGATTAAAGGCAGGTTATGATAATCTTTGGTCCTGTCCCATCCAGACGTCTTGGCCAAAGCCTGGGGGTTAATAATATCCCACCCAAGATTTGCACCTATTCCTGCGTGTATTGTCAGTTGGGCCGAACCTTAAGGATGCAGGTGGATCGCAGGCCCTTTTATGAACCAGGAGAGATAGTCAGACAGGTGAAGGATAAGATAGAGAAAGCCAAAGGAAATGAGGAATCCATCGATTACATAACCTTTGTGCCTGACGGGGAACCTACACTGGATGGAAATCTGGGGCGCGAGATTGAGTTGTTGAAACCCTTGGGGTACAGGATCGCGGTGATAACCAACTCCTCCTTGTTATGGGACGAAGATGTGAGAGTCGAACTGTTGAAGGCTGATTGGGTTTCGGTAAAGATTGATTGCGTCAACCAGGAAATGTGGCGCAGGGTCAATAGACCGTACAGAACCCTTCGGTTAAACCTGATTCTTGACGGCGTGCTTGAATTTGCAAGAGGATTTAAAGGTGAACTGGCCACCGAAACAATGCTGGTGAAAGGGCTTAACGACAGCGGCGAACTTCTCACCGAAACCGCGGAGTTCATAGCTCGATTGAATCCTGCGGTAAGTTATGTTTCCATTCCTACCAGGCCGCCTGCGGAGGAATGGGTGAATGCCCCGGATGAGGAAACCATAAATCGAGCATACCAGATATTTAAAGAGAGAATCGCCAATGTAGAGTATCTCATAGGTTACGAGGGTAACGCCTTTGCCTTTACCGGAAACGCTGAGGATGACATATTGAGCATTACCTCGGTGCATCCCATGAGGGAAGATGCGGTTGAGGATTTCCTGAAGCGGGCCGGTGGCGATTGGGACATTATCCGTAACTTGATTGCTCAAGCAAGACTTCTCGAGGCCGAATACGAGGGGAAGAAATTTTATATCAGGAAGTTAGGCAATACGCCTGGCAATGGTTTACAAAACAAGGCAGGTCAATTATGAGAAAGTCCGATCCTTTCCAGAAATATCCAGACCGCTACGACGCCTGGTTCGATGGCGAGGGGAGAGAGATATTTGCCCTTGAGGTAGATGCTTTTAAGCTCCTTTTGCCTGAACTTCCAAAACCCTGGTTCGAGATCGGGGTAGGCAGCGGTCGTTTCGCTCAAGCTTTGGGAATACCCTGGGGGATAGACCCGTCACAAAAACTTGCCGATATCGCCCGATCAAGGGGCGTCAAGGTAATCCAGGGAGTAGGGGAGAATCTTCCAATCCCTGATAACCTGTTAGGCACCGTATTTCTCATCGTTACCCTTTGCTTTGTTGACGATTCTCGAAAGGTGATTTCTGAAGCCAGAAGGGTACTTGTAGACGGCGGCTATCTTGTTGCCGGGATAGTGCCTGCTGAGTTTCCCTGGGGAAGGTTTTATCAGGAACAAGCCGGCAAGAGACATCCATTTTACTCCCATGCCCGGTTCTTTGTATGCAAAGACCTGATTGAGTTGTTAGAAGAGCATGGATTTCATCTGGTCAAAAAGGTTTCCACTCTGTTTTCACCGCCTGGGGAAGAGCTTTCGCCTGAGATTAAAGAAGGCTATCATCCTGACGCCGGGTTTGTGGTGCTTTCCGCTAAGCTAAAAAAGGAGTCAAGTTGAACAAGAAATTACAGGGCGGGATGGGCCGGGGAGGCATGTGCATCTGCCCCAGGTGCTCTCATAAGATACCTCATCGCCGCGGCGTGCCCTGCCAGGATGAACGATGCCCGAAATGCGGCTCGGTCATGTTGCGTGAGGATTCATACCATCACCGCAAGCTGGAAGAGCGCCGCTCCAGGAAACAATAGCTTCCTTGACTTAAACCACGTTCTTCTTATTATTTGCTCATGAGCCAAAGTTTTATTCTGACAGCAGCTTACGTGGTAACCATGGACGGGAAAGGAAAGGTTTACTCTCCGGGTTATATAGAGATTGCAGGGAACAGAATTAAGTCCATTGGTTTTCAGAAGGATATGCCTTCTGGGAATCACGTAGATTACGGCAACTCGGCAATAATCCCCGGTCTTATCAACTCGCACACCCATGCCGCGATGACGCTTCTTCGGGGCGTTGCCGATGACCTCCCTCTTGATGATTGGTTAGAGGGTCACATCTGGCCATTGGAAGCGAAGTTCCTTTCCCCTGAGTTCGTGCGCGCTGGAACCCGTCTCGCCGCGGTGGAGATGCTTAAGGCAGGAACCACCCTGTTTGCCGACATGTATTTTTTTGAAGACGAGGTTGCAGAAGCATCGAAAGAGACAGGAATCCGCGTGCTCCTGGGTGAAGGGGTGCTTGCGTTTCCTACCGCGTCTGCAAAGGAACCGGATAAGGTCTTTGATCTTATCCGCAGCCAGGTCGAACGCTACCAAGGTGATGAGCTTGCAAGTGTCCACATCGCGCCGCACTCGACCTATGCCACCTCAGAGAAGCAGCTGCGGCACTGTGCAGAGCTTGCCGGAGAGTTCAATCTTCCGATTCAGATCCACTGTGCGGAGAGCAGGAATGAGGTCGAGGAGTGTCTGGCAAAGCACGGCAGAAGCCAGGTTGCCTATCTGGAAAGCCTGGGTCTTCTTGATGCCCGTAACACCCGCATCAACCTCGTGCACATGGTCTGGCCCCAGGAAGGTGACTGGGAACTTCTCAAGCGCGATAACGTCTCTGTGGTTTCCTGCCCCCAGTCTAACCTCAAGCTTGGCTCGGGCATCCCGCCTTTGGCCCGATACATTGATGAAGGGATCGGAGTTTCTCTGGGAACCGACAGCGCCGCATCCAACAACAATCTCGATATCTGGGAAGAACTTAGGCTTGCCGCCTTCCTTGCGAAAGGCAGCAGCCTTGACCCTACAAAACTCCCGGCCAGACAAGCCCTGCGCATGGTAACCATAGACGCGGCCCGCATCTGTGGGATGGACGAGGGGTTAGGATCATTGGAACCTGGAAAAAAGGCTGACTTGGTAGTCGTGGACCTCTCCAATCCCCACACCACACCTACCTACGATATCTACTCGACCTTGATCTATGCCGCCTGTGCAGCGGACGTTCGCGACGTGTTTGTCGCCGGTCGCAGGGTCGTAAAGGAAGGCCGCATCACTACCTTGGACGAGGAGTCCGTTCTTGCCGAGGCGCACGAGTGGTCTGTGAAGATTAAATCCTCACTAAGCGATGCCTAAGAAGGTTCTGGTCACCGGCGCGTCAGGCTTCCTTGGCTCTCATATCTCGGAAGCGACGCACGAGGCGGGCTATGAGGTCCATGCGCTTATCCGCGAGACAAGCTCAAGACAGTGGCTTGATCATGATTGGCTCACCGTCCATGTCTGTGAACTGGATGATCGCAAGACACTTGCTCGAATCCTAAAGGGAGCAGATGCGGTTATCCACAACGCGGGTGCACTTCCCGGTTCATCCGAAGCAGAGCTCAGACTAGCTAACGTAGAATCTACAAAAATCTTGGCAGAGGAAGCAATAAAAGCCGATGTCCGCGGATTTGTCTATGCCTCCAGTCGATCCGCAGGGGGCGTCAACACAGGAGGGTTACTTAAAACCGAGGATGAACCTGACAGCTCAACCGTGAGCTACGGAAAAAGCAAGAAACAGGCCGAGGAGATTCTGTACTCACTTCGCAGGAAGATTCACGCGGTAAGCCTGCGATACTCCCTTATCTACGGACCACGTGACAGGCATCTGCTGCGGTTGTTTAAGATAGTTAATGGATCAATCGTGCCTGTCCCTGGATTTAAGCCCATATATACACCCATGGTGTATGTCAAGGATGCGGCACGCGCAGCGGTTGCGGCGCTGCAGGCACCTGTGGATTCAGGATCGTTCTACTATATCTCAGATGGGGTTGAGTATACGCTTGATTTAATTTATGATTTTATAACGCAGGCGCTGGGGAAGAGCGGGGTGCGGGTTCGGGTACCGCTCTGGGTCGCATCCGTGGCGGCCTGGTGGATGAATGGGGTGATGAGAAAGGAGACTGGGCTCTCGCCCGATTCGGTAAGGGATTTGCGCTCTCGTTATCGCCTGGTATCACCCAAGCGAGCCATACGAGAGTTGGGTTGGAGGCCTGAGGTGACGCCTCAGCAGGGATTTGCCGAAACGGTGCGGTGGTACAGGGATCAAGGGTGGTTATAATTAATACCCCAAGAGCTTCCTGCGTAAGCTCTTGGGGACCCCGGGAGGACCATTGGAGGTTCGTTCTTTTATGTTGCAGGAATTCTTGATGTAGATATACTTAAAGGAAGATGTCGGAGTTAATGATAAAAAAGGTTCTGGTCACCGGCGCATCGGGATTTTTGGGTTCCCACATCTCGGAGGCTGCGCATGATGCAGGCTACGAAGTCCACGCCCTTATCCGCGAGACAAGCTCACGCCAGTGGTTGAATCAGGATGAGATTCATATCCACGTTGCGGATCTTGGTGACCGTGAAGCAATGACCGCTCTCCTCAAGGAGATGGATTATGTGATCCACAATGCGGGTGTGCTTTCCACAGTGGCGCGCAACGCCGCCCACTGTCAGAGGGTTAACGTTGATATAACCCGACTGCTGGCCGAGGAATCGATAAAGGCCGGGATCAAAAGATTCATCTACGTCTCCAGCATTGCCGCAGGCGGGCCGGGGAAAGGTCCAGAGGCTCGGATCGAGGAAGCCCCGGATAATCCTGTTTCCAACTACGGCCGGAGCAAGAAACAGGCAGAGGAATTACTTTACGAGCTTCGAGAGAACCTATTCGTAGTTATCCTGCGTCAAGGTATGATCTACGGACCGCGCGACCATAACATCCTCGGGTTCTTCAAGGCACTTGAAGGAAATCTGGTTCCGGTTATGGGCTACAAACCGTTATACAGTTCCATGATTTACGTGAAGGATGCGGCAAGTGCTGCTGTCAAGGCTCTTTCTGCAGATGTAGCTTCCGGCTCAGTCTACCAGATCACCGACGGCCAAGCCTATACCCTTGAGGGGCTTTATGACAATATGGAGGAAGCGTTGGGTAAGGGAAAGAAAGCGATGCGAATCAAGATTCCCTTCTGGCTGGTGATGCTGAGAGCCTGGTGGCTACACGATATCCGCAGAGTACGCGGCATATCTCCGGATCAGGTGCGGCAGTTTCGCTCGCTCTACTGGTACGTCTCCCCTGATAAAGCTATCCGGGAACTGGGCTGGGAGCCGAAGGTGGATATAATGAATGGATTGGTAGAGACCGTAGAATGGTATCGAAGGCAGGGCTGGTTATAATTAATACCCCACACGTACGCTCCGCGTCCGTGCGGGGACCCCGGGAGGACCATTGGAGGTTCGTTCTTTCATGTTGCAGGAATTCTTGATAAAAAAGGTCCTGGTCACAGGCGCATCGGGATTTTTGGGTTCCCACATCTCGGAGGCTGCGCATGATGCAGGCTGCGAAGTCCACGCACTTATCCGCCAGACCAGCTCCAGGCGCTGGCTCAAACATGACTGGTTAAATATCCACGTTGCCAATCTGGATGATCGTTGTGGCCTTTCAGGGGTGCTTAAAGGGATGGATGCCGTTATCCACAACGCAGGTGCTACCTCGGGATTCAGCGAGGAGGATTTTCAGCATGTCAACGTGGAAGGAACAAGGACTGTTGTCGAGGAGTCAATCAAGGCCGGGGTAAAGCGATTTGTCTACGTATCGAGTCAGGCAGCAGGCGGACCAAGCAAAGGAACATATCCGAAGACCGAGGATGATCCTGACTGCCCGGTTTCCGGCTACGGCCGCAGCAAAAAGAAGGCAGAAGAACTCCTCTACTCCCTCCGTGATAAGATAGAGGTGGTAAGCCTTCGCTATCCTGCGATCTACGGGCCGCGAGGGACCGAGACTTTGCGTATCTTCAGGATACTTCAAGGGCCGTTCCAGCCCATTATGGGATTGGAACCGCTTTACACCTCGATGGTCTACGTAACCGATGCGGCGCGTGCAGCGGTTGCAGCATTGCAGGCGAAGGTTGCTTCCGGCTCGATTTATTACGTAACAGACGGTATTGATTACACCCTTGAGTATCTTTACGATCAGATCGGTGAAGCGCTGGGTAGGAGGGGGATGCGCATCAGGCTGCCCTTCTGGCTCGTTTCGCTGGCCGCATGGTGGACCCATGAGGTTCGCGGGGAACAAACCTCCTTTACCCGTGAGAAGGTACGGGAGTTCAAAGCCAGATACTGGCTTGCTTCCTCTGAACGGGCTATACGCGAACTTGGCTGGAGACCTCAGGTTCTGCCTCAGGACGGATTCGCCAAGACGGTACGATGGTATCGGTACAAGCAGTGGCTATAATTTACCCCATAAAGTTACGAAGTAACTTTATGGGGACCCCGAGTATACACCCCACGAGATCGCTACACGATCTCGCGTGGACCCCGGGAGGCGAGAAAATTGTTTAAGGTAATTTGATGGCTGAAGTAAAAAAGATTCTGGTCACAGGTGCATCCGGGTTTTTGGGTTCCCACATCTCGGAGGCGGCGCACGAGCTGGGATACGAAGTACACGCTTTGATTCGCAAGACAAGCTCGTATCGCTGGTTGAAGCACGACTGGCTCAACATCCATGTTGCCGAACTCGACGATCGCAAGACGCTTTCTTCGATCCTTAAGGATGTAGACGCCGTGATCCATAACGCGGGGACACTCTGGGGGGCATATTATAAGGTAAACACCGAGGGGACGCGGGTTGTTGCCGAGGAGTCTACCAAAGTCGGGATCAAGCGTTTTGTCTACGTCTCAAGCCTGGCCGCAGGGGGTCCGGGCAAGGGGCCTTATGCAAAGGACGGCGGGGAACCGGATAACCCTATCTCTCCATACGGGCACAGCAAGAAAGCCGCCGAGCAGTTGCTTTATAATCTACGGGGCAAGCTCCACGTGGTGATCTTGCGCTATCCAATGATCTACGGGCCTCGCGACACCCAGGGTCTGCGTCTTTTCAAGACCTTCAAGATTTTCATTAATCCAAGCGTTGGTTTAAGGCGTCGCTACATCTCGGCGATCTACGTAAAGGATGCGGCCCGGGCCGCAGTGGCCGCCCTTTTTGCCCAGGTCAGCTCCGGTTCCTGTTATAACATCTCCGACGGGGCCGATTACACGTTCAACAAACTCTACAAGGTGGTAGGCAAGGTTTGGGGGCGAAAGGCTCTGCGCATCCCGGTGCCTTTTGATCTGATTATGTTCGGCGCATGGCTGGTCAACGATCTCCTTAAGGGCAAGACGGCCTTTAGGCCTGATCAGATGGGGATGTTCCGTGAACGCTACTGGCTCGTTTCGCCCGAGCGGGCGAATTGTGAACTTGGCTGGAGACCCCAGGTATCTATCTATGAGGGAGTTAGGCAGACAATTCACTGGTATAAAGAGAAAGGCTGGTTGTGAAGCCAAAGAAACTTTTACAGGAGCTGGAACTGGTGGCCGAGAAGCTGGGGATCCAGACCATCTATGACACGTTTGAGGGGAAAGGTGGCGGCTGCCGGGTCATTGACAACCGCTACATCGTTATAAACAGCCGTCTGGCGGATAGGGTAAAGGCCGAGCTCTTCCTTAAGGCCCTATCCGAGCTTTCCATAGACGAGATTTACATAAAGCCCGAGATCAGAGAACTTTTGGAGGAGGCGCGGGAGTCCAGGCCACAAATCGAGTCAATGTAGGGGCACACTGTGTTTTGCCCCTGCAACAGGCGAGCCTGAAGGTTCGCGCTACTTTTTGGCCGAAGCCGCCTCCCCTTCGTCGGATCCTCTCGTGTCGCGGGTAAAGAACTTAAACGCCCAGGGGTTGAACCAGATGGCAAGCACAATCGCCAGGTAGCCCAAAATCAAAAGCAGGGTAATCCAGTAATAGTTGGGGTTCCCCATCTCGTACCCGGCGGCAGGCAAGCTGGCCATGGCGATCAATGGAACCCCCATTAGCAACCCTATCCCCGAGCCGTAGACCGCGTCGGATGCGGCAGAGGTTCTGAACTGCGGGTCTACCCCACGCAGCAAGGCCATGCCGGTGGCAAGTGTTCCTGTGTGAGTTCCGAAGAAGGTGACGAAGTGTTCGACAAAGGTCTTTGGCCATACCTTCTTAACGAAAAACCAGACGTAGCCTGCGGTGGCGGCTCCGCCAATGGTGGTTACGATAAGTATCGGCACGATGTATGGACCGAGCACCCTGACGTTGATCGCCGCGATGGAGGCGGCGATCATGAAGTCAATCGCCGTGCCCCCGATGTGCTGTAGAAGGTAGTTATTGGTTCCCTTGCCGCCTTTGACCCATCCTTTATCTTCAAGCTTTCGTATCCATTTGCCCACGAAGGTTCCGATAAGCGCCCCGAACCCGAAGTGGAATCCCCAGAAGAGCTTTAACATATTGGCGCTGAATTTGCCGGGAACCAGTGTATTCGACAACCATGTGAGTCCCTCAAGGCCTAAGAGAAGGACGATATAGATTCCGCCAATCAGCATGAGTTGGGTGGTAGCCTTGTCGATTGAGCGAGCCATGCCGGAGTAATCGCGTTCCTTCTCGATGAGGAAGTGGGTCCCTGGCTTGGGTGGTGGCGGTTTGCCAAAACCCGGCTCAGGCTCGCCCAGACGCTTGCGCCGACGGATCAGGATGTTCATGAGCGGCACGCCCACAATGCAGGCCCAAAGGAAGCCTATCGTTGAAAAGCTTAATCCCACCGATGCCCCGTTCGGGAAAGCGGAGGTGGCGGTGCCGGGAACCATGGTATCCGACCATAACTTGCCCATCTGGCTGGCTAAACCGGGGCCCTGGCCAAATCCGAATGGCAAAAGGAACCCAAACGACGGGAAGAGGTTGGGGAACAGGGTCAGCATCAAAATTAGGGTCACACCAAGACCGATGAATCCCTGGATCCCGTAGGAGACCACCATGTAGAATCCGCCGGACACCGCTGAGCGGGTTCTGCCTTTTCCTTCGCTGCTCTTGAGTGCGAGCGCTATGAATGCTATCCCCATCAGATGATAGATTAACGTTAGAAGGGTTCCGGATTGAAGGGGGGTTATGACTTCCGTGAAATCTCCGTGGATGCGGGTTATCTTAGGTAGTATGTTAAGTACACTGGGGCCGACGGCAAGTCCAATGAATCCGGCGATGATGGCGTCGGGGATGCGAAACTTGCTGATGAACGATACGAACCGTCTTATAACCACCGCGATAAGAAGAAATACGCCCAGAAGGGCCAGATCAACGATCAAACTCCAGGATTCAAGCATCCAAATCCTCCTTTGCTTATCTTTAACTTCTTCGCATCGGTGTGTCTCATTTCTTTAAAATCTACCCAACTCCCTATATCTTTTGATTCACCACATCATCGCTCATCGAATACCTGGTCAGGAATCGGAATACCGGCGGGAGAAACCAGATCACGAGCGTTAGCGCGAGATACCCTATGACCAAAAGCAGGGTGATCCAGTAAAGGTTGGGGTTGCCTGCCTCGAACCCCTCTATAGGCAGGGTGGCGACGAAGATCAGCGGGAATACAAGGGGGAGCGCCAATGCCGAGCCGTACACTATGTCTGATGCGGCTCGGGTCCGAAAGTGGGGATCAGCCCCGCGGAGAAGCGCCATACCGGTTGCAATCGTTCCGGTCTGTTCTCCGAAGAACGCAACAAAGTGTTCCACGTAGGTCTTTGGCCAGACCTTCCGAACGATGAACCATGTATAGCCGGTCACTGAAAGTCCGCCTGCAGTGGTTATGATGAGGATCGGCACTATGAACTCGCCCAGAACCCTTACGTCTATGGCTGCTATGGATGCGGCGATCATGAAGTCGATCGCCGCGCCTCCTATGTTCTGAAGCAGGCGATTGTCGGCGAGGGGGGTCTTAAAGACCCTTTTATCCTCCAGCTTGTGGATCAGCTTGCCAACGAGGGTAGCGATGATGGCACCGAAGACGAAATGTATCGACCAGAATATCCCGAGTACGGTTTCGATTATTCCGACCCCCTCTGCTAACTTGTGAAGCCCAAAGGTCAGTCCTTTAAGGGACAGAAAAACCAGGATGTAGACGACCCCTATCAACACAAGTTGAGTTGTAGCCCTTTCTACCAATCGTCCCGATCCGCCTTCTTCTCGCTTCTCTTTAAGGATTACCGGTACGGGTTTGGCCTCAAGACCTGGAGCCGGTTCCCCCCTGCGTGTTCGGCGTCTTATCAAGAGATTCATCAAAGGCACACCGACAAAACATGCCCACAGGAAACCGATGGTGGAGAAGCTGAACCCTACCGATGCCGCGGCGTTAACGCTGGGGAAGGCTTTTATACCGGCCGGAGAGACCTTATTCGCCCATTCGACCGCCATCTCTCCTGCCATGGGTCCCTGGGCGAACCCGAAGGGAAGAAGAAGACCGAGGGCGGGAAAGAGGTCTGGATAAACGGTTTTTATAAGCACGAGCGTAATACCCAGTCCGATCGCTCCCTGTACACAGTAGGAGACCACATTGAACAGCCCGGCGGAGAGGGCTGTGCGGCCTCGTCCCTGGCGGGTATCTTTCTTTAAGGATAAGGCGATGAATCCTATGGCGAGAAGATGGTATACCAGCGTGGTCAACCGGCTGGTATCGAAGGGAACGAGCCCCAGGATGCCGGGCCCGGCGATCAAAGCCAGCACACCGGCAAGGATCGCGTCAGGGATGCGAAAGCGTGAGAAGCGTGGTATAGCGCGGCGGATGATCATTGCTATGAAGAGAAAAACCGAAAGGTAGGCTATCTGAAGCATCATATTCCAGGGCTGGCTCACGGCAGTTCTCCTTTATTCAGTTTTATGAGTAAATAATCCCAGAAATATGCCGATTGACCGAAGAACGTGAAGCGATAGGCCATTCCGGGCATAAAGAACTCGAACTTCTGGTTCCAGGCGATGTTGGCTCCACGCATGTCCTTTAAGGCGACGTCGAGCAAGGTTTCTCCATCCCCCTTTTTCTTGAAAACCATCCTGAAATCTGAAGTCAGGATTGCGGTTCCTTCGCCCGCCACCTTAAAATGGCGGGTTCTAAGGTCCTCGGTCGGAGCCGACCACATCTTTGCCGGAACGCTCACAAGCTCTTTTGCTTTCCTCTTCCTCAAATCGTCAATGATCCTCAAGGTCTCAGCGTCGGTCCAGTGCGCCAAGTCCAGGTACCTTTTGAAATTGACGGATTGCTTTCCGAACTCATCACCCGGTCTTTTTAAGATGAACGTTCCGTTGCCCACGAACTGCCAGCGCGCCTTGCAGTGCGTACAGTAAAGGAAACGACCTTTCGATTCAAGAACAAAAAATCTCCTGCAGTGCGGGCAGAGCCATAGCCTGAGCTCCAGATGCTCCGCCACCCGCGGTATGTCGAAAACCTGGCTCGTAACGAAAGGGTCATCCAACTCACAGTAGGCGAGCTTAGATTCTATCATACGTTTGATTTCGGCTACATCATCGGGGATGGTATTGGGGTTTTCGAAAAGGTAGCTGAACTCAAATAAAATCTTGCCGCGGCGGAACTGATTGCTCCAGCGCGGCCAGGACAAATAAGACCCGCGCTGTTTGATACATATTGCCGGGATTTTTAATTTCCGAATCAAGCGGGGGATAGTATCTTCCAAGGGAAAGGTTTCGCCGTCCCAATTGCGCTGTCCCTCGGGAAAGATGCCGATTATTTCCCCACGCTTTACTGCTTTTAGCAACATGCGCATGGTAATCGAGTCCGGGATATTTTTGGTCTTGGGGATAGCCTTAATCCACCGCAAGAGGATGTTGGTGAACTTGTAGCGAAAGTACTCGTCAGATGATACATAACGGATGGGGCGAAGCAGGAAGTCACCGAACATGAAAGGGTCGACAACGTGGGTATGGTTAGCTAAGAGAAACGCCGCTTGACCATTAGGGGGAAAGAATTTTTTACCTATAGTTTGAATATGCCAGAACTGTCTGAGCACCGGTCCCACAAATATCTTGAGAATCCACCATAGTATATCCCGCCTCAGATAAGAGAGCCGTTCGCGCCACATAGCCATAATGAAACGCAAAATCCGCCAAAAGTCAAGAGGGGAGATAGAGATTATCTATTGGGATAAAATGTTAATCTAATTTACTATCAAGGGGGTAGCCGATTACGTCTAAAGATAAGGAAGGGACGTCTGTGCACATTCCTTCATTCTTAACTTGTTAGGATTGCCTTGGTTCGCTGTGTATTGTTTGCGGTCTAGAGTTCTACGTAGTACACCCTTTCCAGGGCCTCTGCGTTTTTGTATCACGTCTGTGCTAGGGCTCCTCCAGGTTAAGGCCTGAGTTCTCCCATGGTGTTCGGTTTACTGAACTCTGCCGTACTTGTTATACTTGACCGTGTGAAAGCCTTCATCTTCCGAGTAGCATTTAACGTAAACGTAGCCGGAGGCGTCCACCCTTACATGTGGCCCCGTATCATATTTGCCCGAGTCGTAGGCCTTTTTCCAGAGCAGTTTACCTTTTGAGTTGTACTTGATTGTGAGAATGTCAGAGGCGGTTTCCTCTCCCCAGTAACCCGTGAGGCCTGTGATGTAGACGTTGCCTAGCTCGTCTACTGTTATGTCCTGGGCTATATCCATGGAGCTACCGTCGTAGACCCTGTTCCATAAGACGTTGCCTTCCGGATCATACTTGATCGTTCGGTAATCGTTATCGCGTCCATTAAAGGAGTAGCATGTCACGTAGGTGTTGTCCGCCTCATCTGTCGTTTGGGCATAGATCGCGTCCTCGGCGTAATCACCTTCATAGGTCTTCTCCACCACAATGCCTTCTTCATCAATTTTGAGCGTTTGGATGGCGCCATCAGGCCATTCTCCCAGGTATCCCGTAATATATGTGCAACCCTTCTCTATTCTTATGACAGTGGGTCTGCCAAAGGTCACGACCTGTTTCTCCACGCTTTCCAGGGTTCTTGTGATGGTTGTGGCAAACGCAAGGCTTGCCATAAACACTACCACGAGCGCTTTTTTCATGATTTTCCTCCTTGGTTGATTTACAGTTGCTCCGACGAGCGACTTTCAATCTTATAGAGATTATAAGGGAGTTTCAAGGAGTGTCAATAGTTAAAGTTGACAATGCTTTGTTGCTGCTTAACATAGCGGTTATGGAGATCATCCAGACTATCCGCGAGATGCAGATATTTGCAGATGAGGCAAGGGGACGGGGCAAGATCATCGGGTTTGTTCCCACAATGGGGTATCTGCACCAGGGGCATCTATCTCTTGTCCGCAGAGCGAGAGAAGAAAGCGACGTGGTGGTGGTAAGCATCTTTATCAATCCCACCCAGTTCGGGCCTGGGGAGGATTTATCCAGCTATCCCAGGGATTTTGAAAGCGACAGGTTCCTTCTTGAAAGAGAGAACGCCGACGTTATCTTCGCTCCATCCGTAGAAGAGATGTATCATGGGCCCAGTCTGACCCGCGTATATATCCACCGTCTGACCGAGACCCTGTGCGGCGCTGATAGACCCGGCCATTTCGATGGGGTTTCACTTGTTGTTGCCAAGCTTTTCAACATCACTAAACCTCACAAGGCCTTTTTCGGAGCAAAGGATTTCCAGCAGCAGGCGGTTATCCGCAGGATGGTTCGCGACCTGAACTTCGACGTGGAAATCGTTACCTGTCCCATAGTTCGCGAGCCCGACGGGCTGGCTTTGAGCTCCCGCAACACATATCTATCATCTGATGAACGCCGAAGGGCGTTTGTCTTAAACCACTCACTTGAAGAAGCGGAGCGGCTGGTTAAAGCAGGGGAGGGAAACGCGGCGGTGATCCTTAATAAGATGCGGGAGATGATTGAGGCAAAGAATCCAGACCGAATCGATTACGTATCAGCGGTGGATCCTAACACCCTAGAATCTATCCAAGAGATCAAATGCCCGGTTCTTTTTGCTCTGGCGGTAAGGTTCGGCAAGGCCCGCTTGATAGATAACCGTCTGGTTGAACCTTAATCTATGCGGCGCGAAGAGCTTTTAAAACCTGAAACGTTAGCCAGTCTGCGGGGACTTGATCTTAAAGCACGTTTGGTGGTCGAGGGATTCCTTGAGGGGCTTCACCGTTCGCCATACAAGGGGTTCTCGGTCGAGTTCTCAGAGTACCGCCCGTATATCCCAGGCGATGAGCCGCGCCGGATAGACTGGAAGGTTTATGCCAAGCGAGACCGTTTCTACGTAAAGGAGTATCAGGAGGAGACCAACCTGCGCGCAATGCTTTTAGTGGACTCCTCAGGCTCGATGGCTTACCGCTCAGGAAGTGTTACGGGTGCGCTCTCCAAGCTTGATTACTCGGTTACGTTAGCCGCTGCACTCGCCTATCTTCTGATCAAGCAGAAGGACGCGGTGGGTCTTGCTACCTTCGATACCCGGATCAGGGGATACCTTCCTCCGAGATCGTCGCGGAACTACTTGCAGATGCTCCTTGCAAGGCTTGAGAACCTTAAGCCGGGCGGTGAGACCAACCTTGCAGAAAGCCTGCATGGTCTGGCCGAGCGGACCCGCAAACGTGGGCTTGTTATCATATTCTCCGACCTTTTCGACGATCCGGACCAGGTGCTTTTAGCTCTTCGCCACTTCCGCCACCGCAAGCACGAGGTCATCCTCTTTCACATACTCGATCCATTGGAAGAAAGCTTTGATTTCTCCTCACCCATGCGGCTCGTTGATATGGAGACGCGTAAGGAGGCGAGCCTTGATCCGCGACTGGTGCGTGCCGAGTACCACAGGGCACTTGAGGGGTATCGTTTGAGGCTGCGCAGTACCTGCTCGGAGCATAGAATAGACTACAACCCGATCTGCACCGATCAGAGTCTGGAGCACGCCCTTTTCCGTTACCTTGAGAAGCGCCGCCGCCTGAGGTAAGAGGTTCCCTGATGGTATTACACTCGCCACTGACCTGGATGTGGTCAACGCTGGAATGAAAACCTCGTGCGGGAATCTTAACTTGCGATCTTTTGCGCGCAGCGCAAAAGGAGCATTTTTATGATCAATTTTGCCAACCCCTGGTATCTTTTGTTCATGCCTCTGGCCGCAGGGCCTTTGATCCTGCATCTTTTGAGTCTTCGGAAGATGCGCCGGGTAGAGTTCAGCTCGCTTTTCTTCCTGCGAAGGCTTCGTGAGCGCCGTTTCCGCTGGCTCAGGCTGCGCGACATCCTCCTCCTCATACTTCGCACCCTGTTCATCGCATTCCTTGTTCTTGCCCTTGCCGGGCCCATATTGAGGGGCCGCTTCCCTCTGGCACGGGTTAAGGCTGATGTGGTGCTTATTCTCGACGATTCCTATTCCACCGAGGATTGCTTCCACGATTTGAAATCCACCGCCTTGAGGTTGGTTGACGAACTGTCAGCCGGCAGCAGAGTTGCGTTGCTTTCTCCATCCGGCTCTTTATGGGACACCGTATGGGGTGAGCCTGAGTTCGCTGCCGAAAGGATACAAGCCCTTGCATCCTCCCGGAGCGGGCGCGATCTTCAGGCTTCATGGGTACAGGCCTTAAAGCTTCTGGATAAGAGCCGTGCGTCCACGCGGCGCGTGGTGATGATATCCGACGGCCAGGCGCGCGCGCTCGGTTTCCTGGAAAACGAACGTACCCCTTCAGACGTAGAAATGTTCTGTTTTATAGACGAGGCAAGTTTTCCAGCCAACACCTCCATCCTGGATGCAGGGCTTTCCCCTCGGGTTCCGCTGCCGGGCGAAGAACGGTTCTTGCTGATTCGATTAGGACGTTCTGGAAAGAAGGTTGAGAGAACCGTCTCGCTTTTTACAGATGAACGATTGCTTGAGGAGCGCAGGACAGCCATACGTGAGGGCCTGAAGGAGATCGAGTTCAGGCTCCCACAAGGCGCGCAAGAGGTGAGGGTTGCGCTTGATCCGGACTCGATCACCGCAGATGATCAGAGGTTTGTTCTTGCATCAGGCAGCAGGGGTCTGCGCGTTGCGTTTGTTGGGGATGCGAGTTCGGAGTTTCTCGAACTTGCGCTCAAGGTCGGGAGCGGGGTGGAAGCTCAAAGGGTTTCGCCTGCTGCAGCGGCAAGCCTGTCTCCTTTATCTTATGATCTTTTGATCTGGGACGGAGCCGGCGGGCTTCCGGCTCAGGCCGCCGCTGCCGCTTCGCAAGGCTTACCTGTCCTCCTGCTTCTTGCGGGCGATGTTGAAGATGTTGATGGGGTGTTTGAATCCCTGGGTGTTTCGCAAGACGGTTTTGAGATGCCTGCACCGTCTGCTCTATTCGCTGATCTGAAGGAAGAAGACCGGCGTCAGATAAAGATCGCCCGGCATGCCAGGCTTAAGCCCGCAGGCGGTAAGGTTATAGTATCCCTGAGCGGCGGCGATCCTTTGCTCCTGGCCGATACCTCACAAGGCATCTACTACCTTGCCACGAGGTTTACTCCCTTAAATACCAATCTTATCTACCGTGCGCTGTTCCCGGCGATGATGCAGAGGATAGCCAGCTATGTTGCAAAGGGTCAATCAGAACGGTTTATCGGCGATACCCTGCGAGTGAGGGTTCGGAGTGGCGAGGCGCTTTTCGTGGAAACCCCCCGGCTGCATTACGAGATTACCCCAAGACAATCGGATGGTGGCTACGTGGTGGAGTTTACCCGTACCGCTGACGCCGGTTTCTACAGGATAGGCTCGGAGACCTTCGTCGTCAATTCCGATCCAAAGGAGGCTTCCTCGGTAAAGATAAATCCTTCTGAGCTTGAAAAACGAGGCTTCAAGGTCTATCCCCTGGGGGCGTCAACCCCGCGCAAGCTGTGGCTTTTTGCACTTATCCTTGCCGCAGCGTGTCTGGCGGCGGAGTCTATCTTAATCCTATCCCACGTCTTCTCTTCGCGAAGCCGCAAGCCACCTAAAACCGCCATTCCTTGAATCTAGCGGCTTTTCTGAGAATGGTGTGTTCTGTCCATGGTCAATACATCGTTACCAGATAGCAGGGGATTGAGATTATCGAGAAGGAGGGGGAGAGGTGGTGATAAACACTTAGAGATAAGTCTTCGGATTGTGTCGCATATGAGTCCCCCCTCCCTTGATGGGAGGGGGTAGGGGGAGGATATTTTAAAAATGCTCCTTTTGTCCCTTGGGGACAAAAAAATCGCAAGCGGACAAAGATCTCTATGGAGAAGCGAAAGGAAAGATTGAAAACGATTCTTCGGTGGTCCCGCCGCCGCTGCTTGGCAGATGCATGGGGTGCAGTGGTGTAGCCTGTGCTATTATATCCGAACGGACCAAAGAGTCCATTCCACATTGCTTTTGTCATTGTGAGGCCGGACGAAGCTCCGAAGTGCGACGCATACCCTATGAGATGTTAAGCATCTCAAGGGGCAGGCTCTGCGTCGCCCCTACAACTGCAATACCGTGCAGATGATTAGGCATTATTACGAATTCATCCAACGTAACATCCGTATGATGATCGGGAGTTCGTAGGGGCCGACCTTGAGGTCGGCCCGCAACATCCATTGAAAGTTGACAAGTGCAAGATTTTCCCTAAAATCCATAGTAATAATCTAGCAACCAAGGAGTAACGATGCCCGAAGAGAAAAATTTCACCATCGAAGCACACAAAAAGTTCGCGGTTGAACTCTTTAACCGCACCTGGGAGCTGTACGATAAGAAAGATAGAAACAAGCTCGAGGAAGACGAAATGCTTCACGCCGCTCATGCCTCAGCCTATCACTGGAGCAAATTGCAGGATGTAGTAGATGATCTAAGGTATAAGAAGTCGTATGCCAGGGCCGAGCATCTTCTTTCAAGGGTCAACTGGGTACTGCAAAGAGACCAAGCCTGTCTTATTCACGCCAAGCGCACACTTGAGTTCTGCGAAGAGCACCGGATGGGTGATTATGACCTTGCGTTCGCCTACGAGGCACTGGCTCGTGCCTATGCAATGACCGATAACGATGCGGAGCGTGATGCCTATATCGAACTTGCCAAGAAGGCTACTGAGGATATTGAAAAGAAAGAGGACAAGGATTTCTTCCTTTCCGAGTTGGCTTCGGTCCCGGGATATAAATAACCGTTGACCGTATCCAAAATCCGCGTAAGATAAGGGATGCGTAGATACCTTTTAGCACTCCCTTTATTAGGGATCTTAGCCTGCAATCCCTTTGATCAGCAGGCAGCAGAAGAAGCCATTGAGGAAATCGTTGCAGAAGAGACCGGAAGGCTGACTGCAGCCGAGGTCTTACTCGATTTAATCATACCGGAAGCGGACTCGATCATGGTTGACACCTTATGGATAGTAACCGGGATCAAGCTAAACACCACCTTTGAGTCCGAAACCCTTGCTATCTACTTCAACCAGGAGTTCAAGGGCGATACTGTGGTGACAATCGGCGATTCCGCCCAAGTAGCAGTCATACGGAAGTATTCGGGAAAACTCACCTCTACCCTTAACTCACTCGCAGATGGAACCCTGAAAGAAGTATCTCACGATTTCTCGAGCGAACGCACCCAGTGGGCGCAGTTTACGGACAACAATAGCTGGGGGATGGTGGGCTGCTCTGTTGCCGAGGAGCGATCGGACACCAACACCACCCAGATCTTTTCTTTGAAAATCAAGGGAGGTGGATTGGATACGGTTCTCTACTCCTCCACGTCACTTGCCGGCCTTGAGGAGTTTCCAAAGACTGCATCAGGGACAAAGCTTTCCCTTGAGCTGAGAACGGTAGCCGATACAACACTTTTGGTCTCGTTTGCCCTGGGAAGCGAGGCGGTAAGGTTCCTTCCCAAACAGAATGAAGCCGAGCATTGGGATGACCGCTGGGAAGCCGAGGCTACGCTCGGCGATGATCCGCTTATCGTAGGCGTAATCCACAAGGATGCGCTGGCGGATTCCGACTATCCTGCTGACTTCAACCTCTGGATTCTACCGATTACAGAATAGTACGATATTTCTCGTCGTTCACAGCGGTTTATAGGATGTATCGTTGCGAAGGATGTCCAGGGGTGGGGTGTTATTTCCTTGATTAAGGGGCGTTAGCCCCAGGGAGTTATGGAGATGCCCAGCAAGGGTACGGGTGTTATTTCCTTGTGAGCGGAGCGCAAGCTCCAAGTAATAATGAGAATGCCCCGAAGGGGTACGGGTGGGGTGTTACGGGCGGGGTGTTACGGAGTGTTACGGGGGGGTGTTACGGGTGGGGTGTTACGGAGTGTTACGGGGGGATGAGGCGTTCGTCGGCGTGCAGGTGGTAGCGGGCGTATTGCCGGATAAGCCTTGACAGGGTTGAGGAAAGCTTCCCCTTAATCTCGCCAACCGGAACATCACTCAAGCGAACAAGAATATCGCGCTCTTGAATATTAAGACGAAATACGTTCTTCTCACCCTGTGAATGTTCGGAGCAAACGAAACCTCCCTGAGAAACAGAGAAATTAATCGCCTCGGATTTGCCACATACAATACATCCATCATCTATTCGAGGCGGATAACCGCTAAGTACAGTAGCTCGCCAGATAAAAAGGTTGTGAAGCGCATCCGGGGCTTTGCTTGTCTCCAGAGCGTTAAGCACTGCAAGCGTGAGATTGTAGAGTCTGTTATTGACCTCGCCTGGTTGAGAGAGGTAGTAGAGAAGTTTGAGGATTCGGGCAAGTACGGTGAGTGTTGCTGGATTTTCACGCAAGCCCTGGTGTGAGCAAAGGATGTCGGCAGATGAAAGCGTCCAGAGAGTTTTGGTTTCCCGTTCGTAGTAGATGAATGAGTCCTCGGTTCCTATCTCAAGTGCGGCTCCGAAACGGGAGCCTGGCTTGCGCGCGCCTCGTGCCAGGAGATCAACGCGACCGGTGCGGCGGGTGAGAATGGTGGCAATCTTGGAAGACTCGCGGAAAGCGCGTGTCCGCAACACGAGCCCTTCGGAACGGACAAGGGCAGACATCAGGCAGGGAAGTATTGAAGAGCCAGAGTGGCAAGACCAAGAAGTACAAGAAAACCCAGGGTATCGGTGGTTGCGGTAAGGAAGATACCGGATGCAAGAGACGGATCGAACTTCAACCTGCGCAGTATCATGGGCACAAGGGTTCCAACGATGCCGCCGATGATGATGTTGATTACGAGCGCCAGAAACACCAACGGGGCAAGGATTATGGGAAGTCGAAAGATAAGGGCACCTACACCCACAAGAATCCCGGCGCCAAGGCCCAAAAGAAAACAGGTTAAGAGCTGGCGCCGCAGCAGTCGCCATGCGTCGGAGGAAGTAATCTCTCCCAAAGCCAAACTGCGAATCACCATCACGACCGTCTGCGAACCTACGTTTCCTCCCAGTCCGGCAACTATAGGAAGAAAGATGGTAACCGCCACGAGCGAGCGGATTGTATTCTGAAACAGGCCTATCACGCTTGCCGCCACGAATGCAGTGGCAAGATTTACCAGAAGCCAGGGAAAGCGCCTGCCTGCCGAACGCACCGGCGACTCGAAAAGGGAGGTCTCGGTGCTGACACCGCCTGAGCGGTAGATATCCTCGGTGGTCTCCTCGCGGATCACGTCTATGATGTTTTCGACGGTGATGATTCCCCTAAGCTTATCTGCCTCGTCCACCACTGGAACAACAGGCACCTCGGTCTTCTCGGCCTTGCGCGCCACGCTTTCCTGATCCTCAAGAAGGAAAGCCTTCACCGGATAGGGCTCCACCAGTTCGCGGATCTTCTTTCGAGGCGAATAATAGAGAAGTTTGTCTATCGCCAAAGCCCCCTCGAAGTGTCCTTTGCGGTCGGTGACAAACAACAGATTCGAGTAATGTGGATCCGGTCCCCTGCGCCGCAAGCGGCGAACAACCTGCTCCACGCTGTCTTTAGTGCAGACCCTGAGAAATTCGACGGCCATTCTGCCGCCTGCTGTATCCGGCGGGAATTTTAGAAGCTCTCTCAGATCGCGGCGGTCGTCTGCAGGAAGCCTTGCGATTACCGCGGCACGGTCCTGGGGTGACATCTGGGCAACAACATCCGCCGCCTCGTCAGAATCCATCTCCTCCACGAGCTTTGAGATGCGCTCGTTCTCAAGCTCCCGCAGAACCACGTCAAGCGTGGCGTCGTCAAGCTCAAGGATGACATCCGCAGCCTTATCCGTGTCTATCAACCGGAAAAGCGCTATGAGATCGTCGCGGTCCAGACGCTCCAGGATCCGCGCAAGATGACGAACGGGTATCTTATCAAGGATCTGCCCGAGCTCGGTAACCTTGCCCTGCTCCAAAAGTTCTTCTACACGGTCGAGGAAATCAGCATCCATTCCGGAATCATAGGGTCAGCTATAGGGGTTGTCAACTGGTTATTGGTTCGTGCACGGGAAAATAGTTACCAGGGTTACACAGACCGAATGGAGGGTAACGATCTCCTAGGGGGCAGTTGTAGGGGCGACGCAGAGCCTGCCCCTTGAGATGCTTGACATCTCATAGGGTATGCCTCGCTCTTACAACTTGACAACCGAGGACGCTACGGTATAATCCGCGCAATGAGCGCCGACGTTGACAATCCTGAAGTTACTTCGGAAGAGGCCAAGGAGCTCCTGCTTCCCCAAAAGCCCAAGGGCGAGTCGGGCTGGAAGATATTCTCGAAAGGCATAATACTTGAAAACCCGGTTTTGATCCTCATGCTCGGATTGTGTCCGGTGCTTGCCACCTCCACCACCGCGTTTTACGCTACAGGTATGTCCGTTGCTGTACTCTTCGTGCTGCTCATGTCCAATATAGTTGTTTCTCTCTTCCGCAAGATCATTCCCAACGAGGTTCGCATCCCGGTTTTCATCGTCATCATCGCCACCTTCGTCACCATCGCCGACTACGTTATGCAGGCCTACCAGCCAGATCTATACGCGGTTCTGGGCATCTTCGTTCCCCTGATCGTGGTGAACTGCATCGTGCTCGGTCGTGCCGAGGGATTCGCCTATCACAACGGCGTGTGGCCCTCCGTCCTTGACGCCCTGGGCAAGGCTATCGGTTTTGCCCTGGCCATCGTAATAATGGGGTCTATACGAGAGATTTTGGGTAAAGGAACCTGGTTCACTCTCAAGATCGCTCCAGAGGCGTTTCAGAAGAATGCGGTGCTCTTCTTCGGTCTGCCGCCGGGCGCGTTCCTGGTTATCGGCCTCTTAAAGGCCGGCATAAACAAGATTTTCAAGAGAGAGGGATAAGATGAGTCAACCGCTTCTTGCTATCCTTTTCGGGGCGATATTCGTCAACAACATCCTGCTCATGCGTTTTTTAGGGCTTTGCCCGTTCTTCGGGGTATCCACCCGATTCTCAACCGCCATCGGCATGAGCAGTGCGGTGCTTTTTGTCATGACGTTCGCCACCTGGATTACCTGGGGCATTTACCAGCTGGTGCTTGTCCCTGGCTCGGTGCTTCTTGGCGGCATACTTCCCCAGGGTCTTGTTTTCCTCAGGACGGTGAGCTTCATCCTGGTGATCGCGGCGCTGGTTCAGCTGGTTGAGATGTTTCTAAAAAAGACCGTGCCGGTACTTTATTCCGCTCTTGGAATCTACCTGCCCCTGATCACCACCAACTGCGCCATCCTGGGCGTGGCGTTTCTTGTTATCGACAACAAATTCGGTTTCCTTCAGGGCACCATCTTCGCCATCGGCACCGCGCTTGGTTTTGGGCTGGTCATGATCCTGTTTGCCGCTCTGCGTGAGCGGCTGGAACTTGCCCCTATCTCAAAATCCTTCCGTGGCTACCCTATAGCGTTCATTGCCGCTGCACTTGTTTCAATCGCATTCCTCGGCTTTACAAACATGTTCGAGATCTCTCCTTGATGGGAACGATAGTCGTTGTTGCCCTGGTCTCGTTGGGAGGGTTAGGGTTGATTCTCGCAGGTATACTTGTTTTTGCCCACCGTAAGCTTGGGGTTAAGCCGAATCCCTTGGAAGAGAATATCCGCGCGATTCTTCCCGGTGCCAACTGCGGCGGCTGTGGCTACCCTGGCTGCGATGCGTTCGCCGCAGCGGTAGCCAAGGGCGACGCCCCGCCTGACGCATGTCCGGTGGGCGGCCCATCGCTCGCCTCCAAGATCGGCCGGATAATGGGCGTAGAGGTCGGCGGTCGAGAGCCTCAGATTGCATTTCTTCTCTGTCAGGGCGGCTCGGATATCGTGGCCCAGTCGGCAGACTACCAAGGTATCCGAACCTGCCGCGCCGCCAACCTTATCGCGGGCGGAACCAAGGCCTGCCCTTATGGATGTCTTGGATTCGGCGACTGCACCGAAGTCTGCACGTTCGACGCGATCCACATGGGACCCAACGGTTTGCCCATCGTTGACCGCTCCAAATGCACCGGCTGCGGAATCTGCGTGCGAATCTGTCCCAAGAACGTGCTGAGGCTCATTCCTATCTCCAAGGAGATTTTTCTTGCCTGCAACTCGTTCGATAAAGGCAAGGCTGTCCGCGACGTGTGCTCAAAAGGCTGTCACGCCTGCTCCATCTGCGTCAAGATGTGTCCTTACGGCGCTCTGGAGATGGTCTCGAATCTACCAGTCATGGATCTTTCCAAGTGCACCGACTGCGGCATCTGCTACGCGAAGTGTCCGGTCAAGGGCAGTTCGTACATTGACTTCAAGGCCCCGCGCCCCAAGGCGGAGATAGAGATTTCGAGATGCGAGGGTAATCACAAGTGCTTTGAGGTCTGCAAGTTCAAGGCCATCGAGGGCGAGGAAGGTCAGATTCATACCGTCATCGAAGATAAGTGCGTGGGCTGCGGCGAGTGCGTAAAGGCCTGTCCTACCGGTGCTTGCACCCAGCCGGCAAAGGTAAAAGTGCCGGTCGCATAATACAATCATCCCTTAAAAGAGCGCTTGAATCCTATCTGCTGAGGCAATTTCGTGGGCTGAAAAAGCTGGTCAATAGTTAGACAAAAGTTACCCAAAAGCTGGACATACTCTTAAAGATTATCTTGGACAAAAGCTGGTCAAAATTCCGGGGTCCCCGAACGGATGCGAAGCAGACGTCTGGGGTGAAAAAATTAGTCAAATGATAGACAGCGCTTCGGGGTGAAGAGTTGGGTTAATAGGTGACGAATCTATCCGGCGCTCTTGACTGGATACCGATGAACAGACAGGAGGCGCAGGGGTTGGCCTTTAGATCGGTTTTTTTATTATATATTATTATGAGTGTAGCGCGGACTCTGTAGTCCGCGGGATAATCTTTTCAGAACAGGCTGGAAGGTTTGTTCTGCATGGTTACCTGTGATCCTTAAGAGCGTAGGGGCCGACCTTTAGGTCGGCCCGTTTTCTTCTAAAGGATATTTCCCTAGATCTAAACTTTTTACGAAAGAGCTATATTTCTTTTCGCTGCTAAAAGCACGCTCAAATTCGTCAGGGCTAGGATCAATGAATTTTAGCAGTGCATCACAGACTAAATCCATCATGAATCTTGTCAAACTGGATATTTTTTCCCTATCCGATTCTTCTTTGGGCGATTTCAAATAGTCTTTACCCCTATAGTCAACTTGGCCATGAACGATAAGTGATCTTACATTATATGCGTCTAAGACCTTTCTCTGAAGCCGTCTTCTATCGGTGTATTCCGACTTTAAGAAACAGGAAACCCTCGTTGCTATTTTATGGGTTACTTCAGTCTTGCTTTCATTGAAAACACTCTCTAAACTTGCCATCAACAAGATAAGTTTTCCATCTTCAAATCTTTCCAGGAAAGCTTGTCGGAGTAACCCTATTGCGCGGAAGTATCGGTATTTAGTCTTAGTCTCTACTCCGAGGGATGAATTGAATACAGGCAAAAGGCGTTTTAACTCGTCGAGTTCGTCATAAGAGACATGACTCTGGAATTCTTCGGCTGAGCGTGGTTTCGCTTCAAGGAAGGCATCCGTGCCATCCTGGTTGGCAAGAATTCTATATGTAGGGAACAGATTTTTTCTGGTTTTTAGCCCTGCTAGGATTGAAAATCGCCACATAGTTTCTCGAGCTTGCTTAAGGTTGCTGTCCCTTTGCATGACAAGGTTGTTGTCATTTGAGTACGGATATGCGGGGTCTTTATAATCGCAAGCGATAGACCATTCTGAGTTTTTAATATCCTTATAGTAAAATTCACCCAAAATATCTAAGCCTACTGGGCTGAATGTGGTGCGGTCACGGATTCCTTGAGGAGTTATACGCAAAGAAAGCTCGTTTGTTATGAAAAACGCTTTACCTATCTTCTTATTTCCCTTTATCCTGAGTTGAGGGAGCAGTCCCAAGATCGTCCTTGTTGCCATTTCCAATTTCTCCTTTATAGCTCAAGCATACCAACGCCGACCGGCTTGTCAAGTGGCTTTTATTTTTAGCTTACCCTCACCCCGTCCCTCTCCCAGCGGGAGAGGGTGAAATGGTTCTCCTCTCCCTACGGGAGAGGAGTTAGAGGTGAGGGAGTAAAACCACCCCTCCCTTGACGGGACAGTGTGCCCCTTGGGATACAAGGTATCCCATAGGGTATTAAACCGGCCTGAATAATTCACCGTGCGGGCCGACCTAAAGGTCGGCCCCTACATACTTTTACCCTAACCGGGGATAATCACGAACAGGCTGGAGAGCCTGTCCCACATAGTTACCTGTGATCTTTGAGATTTGCGATCTTTTGTGTGCAACACAAAAGGAGCATTTAAGTGGCGTAGGGGCCGCGTATGCCAGCGCGCATCAGGCGGTTCTTTTCATTATTCCGTCATTGCGAGGCGCTTTAGCGCCGAAGCAATCCCATACCTCTTCTCTATATTCGGCCAGTTTTCATTACCCGTCATTGCGAGGAACGTTCGGCTCCGAAGGAGACGCGTGACGAAGCAATCTCATTGCACTAACCTGGTATTCATAGAAAAGAGCTATGAGATTGCTCACTACGTTCGCCCTTCGGAGCTTCGTCTCTTCGAGGCTCGCAATGACAAGACCGGATAATCACCAATAGAGTGTAGCGCGGACTCTGTAGTCCGCGGGATAATCTTTTCAGAACAGGCTGGAAGGTTTGTTCTGCATGGTTACCTGTGATCCTTAAGACCAACAGTATGGAGTGCAATGACCGTGTCATTGCAGCAACAACCCTCACCTTTAATTCTTCTCGCAGACGTAGGGGCCGAGTATTAAACCGGCCCGAATAATTCACCGTGCGGGCCGACCTGAAGGTCGGCCCCTACAGACTTTCTGCGATCTTTTACCCTAACCGGGGATAATCACGAACAGGCTGGAGAGCCTGTCCCACATGATTACCTGTGATCTTTGAGATTTGCGATCTTTTGTGTGCAACACAAAAGGAGCATCGAAAGCTTGCCAAGGGTTGATTTTTGAATAGAATTGCCCTTCGGTTTGTAGAATAAACACCAAACGATTCAAACGGAGGAATTCGATGAGAAGAACCATCATAGGGTTGATGGGTCTGGTAGTTCTGGCCTTTGCCCAGACCGCGATCGAGGGCTCCTGGGAAGGGGCAATCCAGCTGCCGAGTATGGATATCGGGATGAGCGTCAACTTCGAGCAGTCGGCTGACAGCCTGAACGCAACCATAGACATCCCCATGCAGGGAGCCTACGGTCTAGAGCTTAAGAATGTCAAGTTCGATGATCCCAAGGTCTATTTTGAGCTTGAGACGTCTATGGCCGCGGCCGTCTTTGACGGCAAGCTTGAAGATGGCAAGATCACGGGCTCATTCAAGCAGGGGCCTGCCAAGGGCGAGTTCTATCTCCAACGGCCGGCAGAAGTAATCGTACCGCCGCTTTCTTATTTCGACGAAGAGGTTTCAATCGAGGTCACAGAAGATGTAACCCTTGCCGGAACACTCTCCTTGCCTCTAAAACCTGGCTCCCATCCTGTCGTCATACTTATCTCGGGCAGCGGTGCTCAGGATCGTAACGAAAACGTCTTTGGATTCAAGCTTTTTGCGACCATCGCCGACCACTTGACCCGCCAGGGCATCGCGGTTCTCAGATGCGACGATCGGGGCGTTGCAGGTTCTACAGGCGATCGTGAGACCGCAACCAGTGCCGATTATGCCGACGACGTTCTGGCTCAGGTCGCCTATCTTAAGACCCGTTCCGGGATCGACACCACCCGCATCGGCCTTCTGGGACACAGCGAGGGTGCCTTGATCGCAGGCATGGTGGCTGCGGATAATCCGGATATCGAGTTCGTAATCCTGATGGCAGGAACGGCTCTGCCCGGTGATACCGCGCTCAAGGCACAGCTGGTAAGGGTGCTTCAGGCCGAAGGCTCTTCCGGGAAGATGATCGCAGAGCAGCGCGCCCTGCAGGCAAAGCTCCTGGATTATGCCCGGACCGGAAAGAATGAAAAAAGGCTTCGCGCCGATCTGCAAAAGATTACCCGGAAATACATAAAAAAAGAGATGTCTCGTGAGGAGCGCAAGGCTTTGGGCGATCTTGATGTCTTCGTTGAAAAAAGGGTGGAAGGCCAGCTTGAGGTGGTTCAAAGCCCCTGGTACCGCTTCTTCCTTGACTACGATCCCCGTGACGATCTGACCAAGGTGGATGCCCGGGTGCTGGCGTTCTTCGGTGAAAAGGACGTGCAGGCCGTAGCAGAGGTGAACGCTCCGGCCATGGATGAGTTCTTTACCAAGATCGGCAAGGAGAACTACGCCATCAGGGTATGCTGCAAGGCGAATCACCTGTTCCAGGCGGCCAACACAGGCGCTGTTTCTGAATATGCCCGGCTTCCCAAGGAGTTCGTGCCCTGCTTTTTGCCCAACGTTACCAATTTCATACTCGGGCTTCCCCAGGTTCCTTGTCCTGAGTGTGAAGGCGGCGGATGCGAGAAGGCAAGGATCGGCAAGTGTCCGTATAGTAAGTAGTTGCTCCTTTTGTCCAGATGGACAAAAGATCGCAGGCGGCCTATACCCCACACGTCCGCTGCGCGGACGCGCGGGGACCCCGAAAAGCTCTCGTCATCGCGAGACTTGCGGGGAATCTCATTATTGTTGTGAGGCTGGCGCGGAAACCCTTGACATACGTTATCCTCCATGTATAGTTCTCTATTGAAGGTTCATGAGGTTATTAAGATGATAGAGGCCGACGGCTGGTATCTGGTTGCAACGAAAGGCAGCCATCGACAGTATAAACATCCTGCCAAGCGTGGACGGGTGACCATTGCGGGTCATCCCAATCATGATCTAGCCGCAGGTACTCTAGATAGTGTTCTCAAGCAGGCACAGTTAAAGAAAAAGGAAAGGAGGTAGGCATGCACCGTTTCCTTATCGTTATCGAAAAGGCTGACGGCAACTACTCGGCGTATTCGCCTGACTTGCCAGGTTGTGTGGCAACCGGTCAGACTCGCGAGGTGCTTGAGCATAACATGTATGAGGCAATAGAGCTTCACATCCAGGGTCTTAAGGAGGATAATCTGCCGGTTCCCGAACCTCACGCGGTCGCCGAATATATCGTCATCAAGTAGCGTTTAACCTTTAAGAAATTTAACGTAGGGGCCGGTCTCAGCGTGCCCCTTGGGATACAAGGTAATCCCATAGGGTATTAGACCGGCCCGAAATGTTTATAGCACGGGCCGACCTTAAGGTCGGCCCCTACGACTCTCCCAAGGGGAGAGGAAACTAACCCACTCTCCCACCGGGAGAGGGGTGTCATTGCGAGCGAGGTTCCCTATTTCTTCCTGTCGTTGCGAGGGGCGTAGCACCGAAGCAATCTCATATATGAGACGAGCTAAGGATTCAGGAGGATGTTTTTATCACCAGCTGTCTTCTTAAATTGAGAGTGGCCAAAAGGCGGCGGCAAGTTTTTGAACGTCAGATATTATGAGATTGCTACGTTACCGTCGCCATTCGGAATTCCGCAAGCGTCGTCCTTCTGAGCCGCGTCTCTTCGAGCAGGCTTGCAAAACGCGGAATTTTTGCTATCCTCCACAAATGGAGGAAAGATGTCAACACCCGTAACACCCGCAACTCGTAACACGCTCGAATCGCCCCATGCAGGGACCACAAAGCCGAAGGCAGGTGGGTGGTCGAAAGTACTGATAGGTGTACTGGCTCTTTTGATAGGCGTTATCGCCGGTGCAGCTGGATTCTATCTTATTGCCCTTACCCCGCGCAGCAGTCTGGAGCACGATATCGAAGCCAAAACCGCAGAGATCGAAAGCCTAGAGGTGCAGCTTGATTCACTTAAGGGAACGATAGAGCAGACGAGCAAACTTTCCCCTGAGCACGAGGCGATCCTTAAGGCGCTTCTCGATACGGAAGAAGGGATAGTTGACGAGATCATTCCACTCGGCACCGAGGTGGGAGGCAAATGGCAGGTTCAATCAATGGACGACGTTTACTTCCTTGGAAACGACCTTTTATTCATCCGGATGGACGATGGGCATATCCTTGCGGCGGCGCTTTTGCGTATCCATGATGCCGCAAATCCCAGGAACTGGCGTATGTTGTGGAGCGATTACGACTGACCCGTAACACCGTAACACCCGTAACACCGTAACACCCGTAATACACCGCCTTTAAGAAGATTAGCTAATGTCAGAAAAAGGTAGGGTCAGTCGCGGTGGGAAGGAAGATACGGGTGTTACGGGAGGGGGGCGTTTCATAGGGGAGAGGATCGAGGTCGTTACTTCGGAAAAAGAACCGACTCCACTTAGTTTTATCTGGCGCGGCAAGGAGTATCAGATCGAAGAGATAATAAGAAGCTGGCACGATCACGGGTTCTCGCCTGCCGCACCCCGGAAGAGAACCTGGCTGATGCGCCGTCACCGCAACGTTTATATCGTAAGGACCGACGCCGGTGGGCGGTTCGAGATCTACCTTGACCGGGGGGCTTCTCGCAGGGATTGGTATCTATACAGACAGTTATCACCCCAAGCGAACGCGAAGCGTTCGCTTGGGGACCCCGATTAAGAAGCTGGTTTAACGCAAGAGCACGACCTTGCGGGAGATGGTTTCCGTGGCGCGTTCAAGACGCACGAAGTAAAGCCCCGAGGAGGTAGTTGCATCAGACCACTGGATGCGGTCTGAGTTTTCATATCCGTTGGGGTTCACGGAACCATGTTTCAATAAAGGAAGCGCCGGCTTATGCCGGCGCTTACGAACTTTCTCTCGATCTCGATCAACTAACTGTCAAGAATGACGAGAAAGGTATTTTGTTGGTTTACCAGCGGTCGCGGTTTCCGCCACCGCGATCGTAGCCGCCACGGTCGCCGCGCTCGCGCGGGGGACGGGCTTCTTCTACTCTAAGTTCACGGCCGTCGTGCTCTGTTCCATTAACGGCACTAATGGCCGCCTTTGCTTCCTCGTCATTCGGCATGTCCACAAAGGCAAAACCGCGAGGCGCATTGGTGTAACGATCGGTTGGGACCGCTACTTTCGAGATTTCACCATGCTCGGCGAAGATCTCACGTACCTTCTCCTCGTTGTACGAATGGGGAAGGTTTCCGATGAATAAACGCATGTATTTTTCTCCTTGTCTGGCAGCCATTTTTGGCTACCAACATTCTAATTATAGTCATCTTATGACGTATGTCAACCCGTTAACCCGTAACACGCCCCGTAACACACCCCGTAACACACCCCGTAACACACCTCGTAACACACCTCGTAACACACACCATCAGCATTGGCTCTACTGGATACAATTTGTTTGAATTATCTGTAGTCCAGGCGTTCTACCACTTGAGACAGGTTGAGCGAGAACACCTTTGCCGGTTCGCGTTCGATAACCTGTAGGTCAATAAACTCCAGAATGAGTTCGGAGTCCGCTTTCCTGAATACAATCCTCTGGGCGCGATCCGGCATTATCTCAAACCCACCCTCGCGCCAAAGCTCCCATTCCTTGCCCCTTAGACCTATAAATTTTGAACTTTCAGCAAGTTGGAGGTAAGCAACACCTCCTCTCCACGCGAACAGAGTATCCGCCGATCCCGTGATGCTGTCAGGCTCATCCGGCAGTATCCCTTTGTAGGCCGCGGCCAGCGGAGCCACAGGTATCTCCCAGCCTTCCAGAGGCAGGTCGTCCGCCGGCCCCAGGATCAGCACCTCGTTGCTCATTGGCAGATACACGAGTGTTGAGTCGGGGTTGTGTCGGACCGAGGCAACAGAGAAGTAAGCCGCAAAGAGATCGATAGCCAGGCGGTCTTCATGAGCAAACAGCAAAAAGCGGCCTTTGTACGTATCTGTGAAATCGGTGTATTGATAGATACCCTGGGCTTGTTCGATAAACACCAGTTCAGGGGTTGGCCTTGTGAAAAGGCGGCAGCCTGTCATGATCAATAACCCTGCAATCAGAATTTTTGCAATCCTGAGGAGTGTAGGCCGTGAGGAGAGAAAAGGAGTGAGGGGGGCGTTCATCGAAACCGCAGGTGCAGACCCAGGTAAGGCCAGTGGCCAGGGGCGTGCAGCCGGAAGTTGGCCGATACCCAGTAGCGAAGGTAAAGCTCAAGCGCTACCCGGTCGCCTCGCAGTACCCCTATGCCTGCCTGCGGGGCAAACTTGTGCTCCCAGAATGGGGCAAGATTCAGGGTGTCGGAGTCCCATCCCGGTCTGAATCGGGCGAAATAGGCGTAGATTCGCGCCGAGGCGTAGATATTCTTGTAGATCGGCTGATCGAAGATAAGGTCAAGCTGCAAATCGTGGAACATATCGGTTGAGTTCAGGGCGTCAATAACCGTGTCGTGAGGGAACCAGGCATATGTAAGCCTTGCGTTCAGGCGCTCATACCACGCGCCTTCCTTGATGAAATTCAAGTTCCGGTTGTTGAACGCACCAGGCGTACCTGCTGCGAAGGTCATGCGGTTGAAGACAATCTTGTTTGAATCCGGGTTGCGATCTATGTTGTGGGTGCAGTCGTGAACCAGATAGGTACTTGCCGTTGCCTTGTCGAAGAGGTTGAAGCGAAAACCGCCGGTAAGATAGAAGTGGGCCATGAACGGGTCAAAGGTAACGTTGCCAAGCTGCTTGCCTGACTCCAGCTCGTCACGGTAGAGTATAAAGAAGCGCTGACCGGCCACGTCTATTAAATCCGTTGATACCTCCATACCCGCATCTATGTTGTACCGACCGTAGGTGGTATCGCGGAAGTATTTGCCCACGAAAACCTCACCCGTGGGCTCAATTGGGAAGCTCACGTTTACGTTAACGAGACTCAATCCAACGAGCAAAGAGACGATCATCTTTTCCTCCGGTTATCTGGACCTCTCCAAAACGTCCTGGCTCTGCGCCAGAACCTTCGATCTCTACTACCCTGTCAATCTCAGGTGCCGAGCTCCACAGCCTTCCCGTAACCCCCGTAACACCCGTAACACATCCCTTAACCCCCGTAACACATCCCTTAGGATATTCAGCAATGAAATCCACTGCCGCTTTTTGTTTTTTCCCTGTCATTCGATCGGTTTCCTCTGTTTGCAGCCGCTCTGCCAGCTTTACCAGCATTTCGGCGCGCTCCTTTTTTACCTCCCAGGGCACCTGATTCCCCATCTGGGCTGCATCCGTGCCTTCCTCCTCGGAGTATACGAATATCCCAAGGTGTGTAAAGCGCAAACGCTTCAATCCTTCAAGCAATTCCTCAAACTCCTCATCGGTCTCGCCAGGAAAGCCCACCATCACCGTTGTCCTTAAGGCAAAATCCAAATCAAGGCTGCGCGCCTTTGCAACCAGATTTCCTATCCTCTCCGATGTCACTCCCCGATTCATGCGCTCCAATACCGGGTCGGCCAGATGCTGGATCGGCATGTCTATGTAATTCAAAACCTTATCACTTTCAGCCATCTGTTCCAGAATCTCCTTACCCAGATGCGCGGGATGTGCGTAAAGCAGGCGAATCCAGCGCAGACCATCCATCCTTTCCAACCCCTCAAGTATCTTTGAAAGCTCCGGATGCGCTGCCGTGTCCTGGGCGATCAGAATAAGCTCTTTAACACCGAGCCTTACGAGGTCGCCCACTTCATTGAGGATGTCATCGGTCATTCTGAGTCTCAAAGGACCCCTTATCATCGGTATGGTGCAGTATGAGCAGCAGTTCGAGCAGCCCTCGGTTATTCTCAGATATGCGTAGTGAGATGGTGTCGAGAGCAGTCTGGGATATTCCCTGCCCGGATTCCAGCAGGGTGTGGGGGAGACCAGCACCTGGCCCGGATGAGTATTCTCCTTGAGCAATTTGGGTATATCAGGTATCTGATCCAAACCAACGAACGCATCAACCCATGGGAAGCGGCCTACAAGTTCTCTCGGCTTTCTCTGGGGCAGGCATCCGGTCACGAGAAGCGTTTCGATTTCGCCTCGCCTGCGCCGCTCCTGCTGCTCCTCTATCACCTGGGCCGATTCCTCGATCGCCTCCTCCAGGAACGCGCAGGTGTTTACTATAATTATCCGGGCGTCATCCGAATCACCGGTAATCTGGAATCCGGCCTGGGCGAGCTCGGCCAGTATGATCTCCGCGTCCACCCTGTTCTTAGGGCAGCCCAGGTTTATAACGGATACTCTTTGCAGATTTGCCATATCTCTTTGAGGCGTGTCGCGGGTGTTATTTCCTTGTGAGCGGAGCGCAAGCTCCGAGTAATTATGAGAATGCCCCGCAAGGGTATGTCCTTGCGACCGGAGCGCAGGCTTCGAGCAATAGTGAAAATACCACAAAGGGGTACGGGTTACGGGTGTTATTTCCTTGTGAACGGAGCGCAAGCTCCGAATAATTATGAGAATGCCCCGAAGGGGTACGGGTGTTACGGGTGTTACGGGTGTTACGGGTGTTACGGGTGTTATGGGTGTTACGGGTCACAATTTGAAGAGCTTTGCCGTTGCCTCGGCGTAGACCTTGTGATCGTCGAACGCCTTAGCCTGGGCAATAATCAGTCGCTTGCGCTCTCCGGTAATCCTTCCCTCTACCTTTACGGCGTGGTTGGTTGGCAAGGGGTTCTTGAAGCGCACCCTCATCTCTGCGGTTACCGCATCAGCGTCACGTCCTGCCGCGGCCCAGACCATTATTTCATCTAACAGAGTAGAGATTATCCCGCCGTGAGCAAAGCCCTGCCAGCCCTGAAGATCCGCAGGTATTTTATACTCGCAGCGCGCACCCTCGGAATCGATCTCAATATCCATCTTTAGGCCCCGCGGGTTCTCCTTCCCGCACGCGAAGCAGAGGTTGTCGCGCTGGAGTCTCACTGCTGGTAGCCGGTGCCCGTGTCCTCGATCACCGTGGTGCCATCGGGTGGGCTGAAGGTAAACTGGCTTTCCGCAACCTTGGTGTTGTACTGGAGGCTGTCCAGGAGGAAGATCACCTCGTTATCCCCTTGCTCGACCTTAACCCCTGCGAGTTCGTTCCTGGACGTATCTATCAGCAGCACGAAACCCTTCAGGAACACCTTTTCGCCCGGTATGGCGGTAAAATGCGCCTCAAGGTGCTCCTTGGCTGGTTTGAGCTGAACCGTGTACTGCTCGCTGTAGTTCTGCAGACGCGCCGCGAACAAAAACATCTCCTGCTCAGGACCTGGCTTGGTTTTGATGGCCTGGTTGGCGGTCGGCAGGTATATCCAGGTGACCACACCGTCGGATAAAACAAGCTGCTCCATCGGCACGGTGACGTCCACCCGGAACTTGTCGGGCGAGGCAAAGGTGAACGTGCCCCTGAGTATCTGGCAGGTGCCGTCTTTCTTTGAGCAGATCCGTTCCTCGAACGAGGCCGTAAGCGAGCTTATGCCGGCGTAGCGGGTGATTACCGCGTTAAATGTTTCGGAGGGCGTGGCGGCAGCTAAAAACCCCACCCCCACGAGCGCTGCAAGTATCAATCGGCGCAATCGAACCTCCTTGGTGGTCAGCAATACCTAATTCTAATCCGCCATCGGCGTATGTCAAGACTATTTATTGAGAGGGAAGTTGCCGATTGGAGGTTGGGGTCCCTGCGGCGTTACGGAGTAACGGCGTGGGGTGAAAGAAACGTAGGGGCCGACCTTAAGGTCAGCCCGAATAATTGGACGGGCCGGTTTAATACCCTACGGATGTATAAACATCCGAGGGGCACGCTGAAACCGGCCCCTACGTTTAATCTGCGTTAATCGGCTTAAGAGTCTTGACTTTTGCGTCCGGTTAGGTATTGTAGCGGGTGATATTTGGGATTGGTATTGACATCATCGAAGTCGCGCGCATACGCAAGGCGTATAAAAAGCTGGGCAAGCGGTTCCTTGAAAGCATCTACACCGAGCGGGAGCAGGAGTTTTCCTTAAAGCACAACGATCCATCGGAGCGTCTTGCAGCGCGCTGGGCCGCAAAGGAGGCGTTCCTTAAAGCCCTGGGCACCGGTCACTCGCGCGGTGTCCGCTGGCGCGACGTGGAGATCATAGACAACGAGCACTCCAGACCCACTGTAAAGGTCTACGGAAAACCTCGAGAGCTTCTGGGGGATCGTAAGGTGCACCTCTCCATCTCTCACCTGAAGGACTTAGCCACCGCGATAGCGATCATCGAGGAGTAATAAACCGCAGATTTCACAAAAAGTAGGGGCACGGCAGAGCCTACCCCTTGAGCGGTTCATGCGCTCATAGGGTATGCCGTGCCCCTACAAATCTTATTCAGGCGAAGAACTCTCTGATCTTGGCGATAACGTAGTTTCTTTGCTCTTCTGAGAGTTCCGGGTATACCGGCAGGGACATTACCTCACGGGCCGCTTTCTCGGCCTCAGGGAAAGAGCCTTCGGGTAATCCCAGATACTCCAGCACGGGCTGACGGTGGAGAGGGTAAGGGTAGTGGATGCCGACGCCGATCTCGTTCTCATTCAAGAATCCCTTTAGCTCATCCCGCTTAGGCGTGCGGATGGTGTACTGGTGATAGATGTGGTTCGAGTCCGGATGGACTGCCGTGGTCTTGACAATATCCTTTAACTCTTCGTTATAAGCTTCGGCATTTTTGACCCTTAGCTCATTGAACCGATCGATATGCTTCAGCTTGATCCTGAGAAACGCGGCCTGGATGGTATCCAGCCTCGAGTTCTGACCGATAATTGTATGATAGTACTTCTTTGGCGAGCCGTGTACCCGGATCAGCCGGCATTTTTCGTAAAGCTCGTCGTCGTTAGTGGTTATCAGACCACCATCTCCTAACGCGCCTAAATTCTTGGTTGGGAAGAAGCTGAAGATAGTCAGATCACCCAATCCGCCGACCTTTTTGCCCTTGTAAGTCGAACCGAAAGCCTGCGCTCCGTCCTCTAACACCTTGAGATTGTGCCTCTTAGCGATATCGAGGATCTCATCCATCTGGGCCGCCTGGCCGTAGAGATGGACCGGCAGGATCACCTTGGTTTTTGGGGTGATCGCGGCCTCGATCTTTGCCGGATCGACGTTAAAGGTATCGGGTTTGATATCCACAAAGCGAGGCACAGCACCAAGGGCTACGATTACCTCAGCCGTCGCAATAAACGTAAATGGTGAGGTTATGACCTCATCCCCAGGACCCACGCCCAGCGCCTTCAAGCATATCGCCAAAGCATCGGTGCCGTTGCCCACGCCTATTGCATGTTTCACATTCAGGTAACTTGCGGCCTCAAACTCGAACTCCTTCTCCTCCTGCCCCAAAATGAACTGGCTGGAGCGGACCACTCTCTCAAACGCCTGCCTGAACTCTGCCATCAGGGGCTCGTGGTGCGCCCATAAATCTATCTGCGGAACCTTCATTTAACCCTTCTTACCTTGCCGTCCTCAAGCTTGTAAGTTCCCTTGCAGCGTGCGTTGCACGTTACGGTATCCGAATCGTCGAACCTTAACCGCTCGCCGCACTCGCACATCCAGCCTATCTGACGCGCGGGAACTCCCACCATCAACGCGTAATCCGGCACGTCCTTGTGGATAACCGCCCCGGCACCGATGAAACAGTGCTTTCCAAGGGTTATGCCGCACAGGATGGTGGCGTTGGCACCGATTGAGGCACCTTCTTTGACAAGCGTAGGAATCCACACCCCGCCTTTGGGGTAAGCGGCGCGCGGGTTCATATCATTCGTAAACACGCAGCTTGGGCCGCAGAACACGTCGTCTTCTAAAGTCACTAAATCGTAAATGCTTACGTTGTTCTGAATCTTGCAGTTATTACCGATTACCACGCGCGATCCTACGAACACGTTCTGTCCAAGGCTGCATTTTGTCCCGATCTTGGCCCCTTTCATGATATGCGAAAAGTGCCATATCCTGGTTCCCTCGCCTATATCTACCGGCTCATCCACAACTGCGGTATGGTGGACGAAGTAGTTGTTTTCGTTCATCTTAACTCTCCAAGGTTCTTGATTTATGCCCCACGTCGGTACTTCGTCCCGCCGCGGGGACCCCGACTTACCCCCTCCATAATCTTTTTTATCCCCCTTAATCCCCTTTAATAAGGGGGACTTTTTTGCCTCCCTTGTTAAGGGAGGTGGCCGAAGGCCGGAGGGATCTTCACCCCTCACAGCGGCTTGTAGGATCCTTTTTCATCCAAGGATTCCTGGGCCTTCTCGAGTATCCTTACCACGTCCGCGCCGTTCTGCCCGTCGGTCAGTGGGTTTTTGCCTTCAAGTACGCATTGGACAAAATGCTCGCACTCAAGCCTTAAAGGTTCCGCCTTCCCGATCTCAAGGAGTTTTGGGGTAAAATTGCGGTGGTGTTCGAAGGTTTTGTTACCTTTGGGTTCGATCCACTCATCGTATAACTCCAGGGTGGAATCCGCGCCCACGTCGTCGAAAACAATCATCCCCTTGGTTCCTATGGCCTTGAGCCTGCGTATCTTGGTTGGATCGAGCCAGGATGCGCGCACGTGACCGAATCTGTTGTCTGAATAAAAGAGCGAGACGAAGGCCATGTCCTCGATTCCCGGAGTGAGGAAATCGGCTCCTGCAGCGGATAGGCCTTCAGGCATCTGGTTGTCGAAAAGGTAGAGTATCATGGATAAATCGTGCGGGGTAAGGCTCCACAGGGCGTTCTCGTTGGCGCGCGCGATCCCCAGGTTGACCCTTATGGAGTTCACGTACAAGAGCTTGCCTATCTTGCCCTGGTCTATGAGCTCTTTTATCTTTCGTATCGCCGGATGATAGAGCATGAGATGTCCTACCATCAGGATCAAGCAGTGTTTTTGAGCGATCTCTACCAGTTCATCGGCTTCCTCGGCCTTGAGTGTGAGCGGCTTCTCGCAGAGCACGTGCTTGCCACAAAGCAGGGCTTCGCGGGCAAGATCGTAGTGGGTAGGTGCGCTCGTAGCGATGCAGACCGCGTCAACGTCTGAAGTCAAAAGCTGGTGCGGGTCAATGGTGGTTTTTATCCCAGGGTAGTCGGTTTTTATCTTTTCAAGTACCGCTTTGTTGATATCCGCCACCTGTTCGAGGCTTACGTTGTTAATCGAGGCGAAGTTGCGAATAAGGTTCGGTCCCCAGTATCCGGCGCCGATTACTCCAAGATGTAGCATCTATCTCCTTTTCTCTAAGATGGTTGAGAAGGTGGGATTTTAAAAACCTCCGGATCCAAGTTTTGCGGTCCTCGTTCGGAAGACGAGAGAGATTCAGCGGTGCATATGGGCAGGGCTATCTTCCATACCTTCAAACTCCTGGCCTTACCCTTGACCTTTACCGGCTCCATATGGATGAAGTCGAAGTGATCCTTGACTTCCCGGTATACACTGTCTGATACCACAATCTCGCCGCCCTTGGCCACGGTTTGCAGCCTGGCCGCGGTATTGACGCTGTCTCCTATAACCGTATACTCCAGCCGCTGGGTGGAGCCGATATTGCCCACAACCGCCTCGCCGTAGTTTATCCCTATGCCTACGTGGATGTCCTGCTTCCCCTCAGTAACCCTTTGCTTGTTCATCTCCTCGATCCTTTTTTGAATCTCCACCCCGGATTTAACCGCCCTGTAGACGTCGTCACTGTGCTCTACAGGTGCGCCGAACACAGCCATGATGCAGTCGCCCATGAACTTGTCTATGGTGCCCTCGTTGGCAAAGATGATGGTGGTCATCTCGGTCAAATAGAAGTTAAGGAAGGCAACCACCTCTTCAGGCGGCAGCTGTTCGGAGATGGGGGTGAATCCTCTTATGTCCCCAAAGAAGGCGGTTATCCGTTTTTTCGTTCCCTTCAAGGACTTGGCGAATACGTCCGGGTCCTTTAGAATCTCGTCCGCCACCTGGTGTGATACGTAGCGCTTGAACGCGTCCTCGATTAAAACCTTATCCTTCAGGTCTTTGGCCATGACGTTGAAGGCCGAGGTCAGGTCGCCTATCTCGTCGTTTGTGGTTTTGCGGATGCGGTACTCGAAGTTCCCCCTGGCGATCTCCGCGACGCCTCCTACCAATGCCTTGAGAGGCCGGATCAGCAGGGTGCCCAATCCGAACGCGCTCAGGATGCCTACGATGATACCTATAACCGTTATGCCGCCTACCACCATCTGGATCCTGCGCGATGCAATCTGCAGACTGGTAAGATCAATGCCTACGTGAACCTCGCCTATTTTCTTCTGCCCGCCGAGCATTACCGGAACCGCTACCTCGTAAATAGCTCCCCACTGGGGATCGGTTATCGTTTCGGCTGCGTAATCGGCCTCCTCAGGTACGGGTATGGCCTGGGATATCTGCTTGCGCCACAGGTTATCTTCAAGCACGATCTCGGTTGAATCACTTTTTCTGACCAGACGGGCCGGCGATGCCGCTGCCAGACCTTGCTGGTCAAGTATGTATGCGTAAACGCTTCCGGTGTGACGCAGGGCGTCTCGTGAAAGCAGGGTAAGTGTGAGATCGTCTTCATCCATGAGCGGGTCCTCTGCCGAGAACGCCACGTTGCGGGCAAGGATGATGCCGCGAAGTTTTATTTCCTCAAGGAACGAGTTGCGCACCAGTCGTATGATTGCAAACCCGGTGCCGCCCATCAAAAGACACACAAGGATAACCAAAAGCCCGGAGATCTTGAAGCGGATGCTCGTTCTCACGAACGAATGATACTTACCCCAACGCCGGAGTCAAGTTATGCGCTTAGAATTGCATCTATACCGCCGCCGGTTTCAGAATAGTTAGTGATACTATTTAATTTGATAATGTCTAAAAAACTACTCCTCATTGCCGCGGTTGCGGTGATGCTCGTGGTCGGGGCAACCGCGGCCCTGGCCATCAACTATTCCTTTGAGGGTGACGCCCCGGACACCGCCAGCTGTGGAGGCATCCACCCCTGGCATCCATGGCAAGGCATGCTCTACGGCACCTACTTCTACGGATACTGGGGCAACGACCCAGACAACTGGATTCACGGCCCAGCACACTGTGTAGATGTTGTGAATCAATGCTACGTCGTATCCTCGGATTCAGCATTCTGGGCCTATGACGGCGATACGGTCGGCTACTGGTCAGGCAACTTCTGTCTTACGTTCCATCCTGATGGGATCCCTCCAAGAGATACAGCCTTCGGTTACTGGTGGCACGATAGCATTGGCACATGCTGCGACAGCTTCTGGGGCGACTTTGCTGGCGATTAAGAATCTTAAACCTTGGGGGCGGGTCTCCCGCCCCCACTTGACAAATCCCTGGTTTGTCTTATATTAACATTGGAGGTATACATGAGAAAGATTTGCCAGCTTAGTGTAGCAGTAAGCCTGCTACTTGTCAGTCTCCCCGTTTATGGGGGCTGGATACGCACCTACGGAGGGGAATATAGGGACGTTGGCTGCTGGGTGGAGCAGACCTCAGACGGTGGCTACATAATTACAGGGCAGTTCGGACTTCCTTATAATCCTTACTTGCACCAAGATCTTTATCTTATCAAGACAGATTCCGTAGGGGATACCCTATGGACACGCACTTACGGGAGATTACCTATAGCGATAGGCTACTGCGTTCAGCAGACCTCAGACGGAGGCTACATTATCGCAGGGGCCTCTCTGGAAGAGGGACTATGGCTCTTAAAGACCGATGAGAATGGCGACACCTTGTGGACTCTAGCATGGAATATTTCCGGCACCTGCGTGCGAGAGGCCCAGGATGGCGGTTATATAATCACAGGGGCCTCGGCCACCTCAGAATATGGTTCTGAGCTATTAGTCTCCAAAATCGATACGGGGCGCGTGGTGTGGGCACGCGAGTACGGTGGAGAGGGTGCACAGGGTGGCGCCAGCCTGCAGCTGACCTCAGATGGCGGTTACATCGTCACTGGGGTAACAGAGCGGGAACCTGGTGGGGTAAAGAATACATGGCTATTGAAGACCGATGTAGACGGCGACTCCCTCTGGTCACGTGTCTATAGGATAGGAGAGAAGGAACTAGATGCTAGGAGCAACTGCGTTCAGGAAACATCGGACGGAGGCTATATCATAAGCGGAATAACGAATGGGAGCTTATTCATCTTGAAGACCGACTCGGTGGGCGATTCCCTTTGGGCGCGCATCTACGGCGACGGTGTCACTGATGGCAGCTCCCGCACCTTCATTTGTCAGACAGCTAATGGTGGATATATCATCGCACGTACGAAAAGATACTCGGACTCCACAAGCGCAGTTTGGCTCTTAAAGACCGATGAGCTGGGCGATACGCTTTGGACGCGTATCTTTGGCAACGCTTGGGATAAGAACAGAAGCTACTGCGTTCAAGTAACCTCAGACAGCGGCTATATTATCACCGGGATGACGGAATCTTACAGTCCTGACGGCTCAAGGGATGTCCTCTTGATAAAGACCAACTCTTTGGGTGAGGTTGGCGTGGAAGAGCAGCCGGTTAGGGAATCTGTCATCCGGCTTGAGGCTTCGCTCAACCGGCTTTTCTATGATGTCCCCGGCGAAGCCCGCATTACCCTCTACTCCGCCGACGGCCGCCGCGTGCTTGAGGAGACCATAAAAGGCAAAGGCACCTGGACCCCCTCCACGCCCTCCTCCCAACCCTCCTCCCTCCCCTCCGGCGTGTATTTTGCACGGGTTTCAATCAAAGGTTACTCTGCACGCACGAAAGTCGTGGTGCTACGCTAACGGTCGGGTCCCCGCGCGGTCGTGGAACGGACGCGTGGGGTGAAGGCGTTTACTTCGCACGGGTCAAGAACAACTCGGCCAGCGCCCGCACCAAGCTCGTGATCCTTCACTGAGAACGGCCTCTGAAACAAAGGGGGGTTCCTTTTAAAGATTGACTTATTCCTTCTCCCGATTAAACTGAACTGATGACCCGTAACACCCGTAACACCCGCAACACCCGCAACACACCTCTCAGACTGCTGGCGCGCAGACCGCTTTGCTCGCCTGGGTTTACACGCAAGCTGCTTCAAAACCTCAAGATAGCCGAACGGTTTCGTCCGGAAGAGATTCTCTACCTTACTCCGAACAAGCGCAGGGCAAGGGCGGCTTTTTTCGAGATACTCTCCTTATATCAAAGCGATGTCCTGCAGACCCCGACCTCTCTTGATCTGCAAACCCTTGCCAGGGAGCTTGTGCTTGCCGGATCACAAAAAGGGATCGTTGACGAACGCGACCGTCGGTTCATTCTCTTAAAGCTTATCCGCGAGGGAGAGAAACTTCTCTTCCGCGAGGAACATCTTGGACTTCTCTCAACACTCTACGCCGAGTTGAAGCGGCACCAACCTCATGACTGGTCAATGATACCTGATCGCGCGCAGGAGGAGATATTCGATCCGGATACCGCCAGGCGCTTAAAACAGGCGATTGAGCTTCTTGAGCACTACGATAGGCATCTGGCTCGCCAAGACCTTGTTGATCACGAGGGGCTTCTGGCTGAGGCGGTCTCGCATGTCCACTTGCTTCCTCACCGGCTCCTTATAATCGAGGGCTATTTCGAGCCCTGGGCGGCCGAGCAGAATCTCTTCGATACAATCCTGAACCACATCCCTGAAGCGGTTGTGATCGTTCCTGCAGATCCGCTCGCCTTAAAAGGGGAGAGGTTCTTCACGAGATACAACCTCGTTCAACGCTCCACCCCGGAACCTGCGCCTGGACCTCAATCCTTCTGGCATCGCTTCCCCTCGCGTGAGGACGAAGTGGTCGCGATCGCCAGACACATCTGTGCGTTGGCCGAGAAGGGGGTCTATGCGAATGAGATCGTGGTTGTTTTTCCCGCACTTGAAATCTACCGGCCAATCGTTGAACGGGTCTTTGGGCGATACGGACTCAAACCCCGCGTCTCACTTCGTCCACGGTTGGAGAGCTTTCCTGCAATCAGAGCGGTTCTTGATCTCTTATACACCGCAGAGCAGGGGTTTCGCCGCCGCGACGTGGTTGGACTGCTTTTGTCCCCGGCGTTCAATAAGATACCGAAATCCGTTCGCCGCTGGGTTGACGTTTTATCGCGCGAGGAGGGCATCATCTCAGGCGAGGCCGCCTGGACCGGTTGGTTCCTGTCCGACGTCCCATGGAGGCTAAGGGATCATCCTCATGCCGGCCCGATCTCCAAGGAGATACGCATCTTTATCGCCAAGTTTATCAAGAGGCTGAAGGCGTTTACTCGTCCTGCCTCTGCAGATGGGTTTACTGGAAGGCTCAGATCGGTACTTTCCTGGCTCGGCTGGAAGGCAGACGAGGGGCTTCGGCAGGGGTTTGAAGAGATTTTGGAGAAGCTTGTCCGAATGACCGAGCTGGCTGGTGAGGCAAAGGTCAGCCCGCGCTTTGCCCGCGAGACCCTGGAGATCCTTCTGCACATGGAGATTTCTCCCCCGGGGGATGAGTCTGAGGCGGATGCGATTCGCGTCATGCCTCTGGTGGAGAGTCGCTGGCTGGACGCTTCCTACCTCTTTGTCGGCGGGCTGGTGGACGGCGAGTTCCCAAAGCATCCCCATAGGGATCTCCTCTTGCCCGAGCGTATGCGCCAGGCTTTGGTTCTGCCCACGGTGGAGGACGAGTTTGCCAACGTCGAGTTCGAGTTCCGTCGGCTTCTGGCTATGCCGCGCGAGCATGTGTTCTTATCCGCACCCTCGATACAGGCCGATCGGCCGCTTCTGCCCAGCGTCTTGCTGGCCGAATGGGAAGAGAGTCCCGAGATCAAGAACCTGACCCTCTACTGCGAAGATGAGCTTCAGATACTTACCCCGTTGAATCGTGGCGGGTCGCAGAAAGGCGTTACCTTCACCGATTCAGGCTCCCTTGAACTCATAAACGCCCACTTCGGTCCCAAGCATCCCTTTAAGGTCACCCGGCTTGAGGTCTATCGCAACTGTCCCTACCGCTACTACCTTCGTGCGGTGCTCGGGCTCGAACCCGCAGAGGAACCTACCGCCGAACCCGAGGGCAGGCTTCTGGGAACCGTCTTGCATTCCTTGCTCGAGCGTCTGTTCAAGGAGCAGCCCGATTCTGAACGTATAGACGAAAAGTTGTTGGATCTCTTGGTTGCTGAGCTTGAGAGGCGCAGACTCAACCCCTTCCTCAGGCTTTGGATCGAGGACTGGGTTAAGGCACGCAAGGACTGGTTCCGCGATCAGGAGCTGGCGCGTGCCGAGGGAAGCTGGCGTGTTGATCCGGGTTGGCTTGAGCGCGACCTTGAACTCTCATTCGAGAAAGAGGGATTCAGGTTGCGCGGACGGGTAGACAGGGTGGACTGGCGGGGTAATTGCGCAAGGGTAGTTGACTATAAAACAGGCAAGGAGCAGTATTTCAAGCGTAAGATAGCCACAGGCGAAAGCATTCAGCTTCCGCTTTATTCTGAGATGATTCGTCGGTTAGAGAAAGCCGAGGTCGATTCCTTCGGCATCTACTCCTTCCTTGACTCCAAGCTGGTGCAGATAACTCAACCTCGCGAAGCGATGCGCGCCGCTGTTGGCTTTGCATCCGATGCGGTCAGCGGGATCCGTGAAGGGCTCTTCGAGGCCAGAGAATCCCAAACTTGCAGGTACTGTGAGTACAATGAGTTCTGCCAGAGGTAATCCTAAAGGGTCTGCCAGACGCCGTTTCAAGGCCTCCCACCTTGATGTGAAACGGAGTCTGGTGGTCTCCTCGCCTGCCGGTTCGGGCAAGACCCAGAAGCTGGCCGAGCGCTACGTGGCTTTACTGGAATCAGGTGTCGCGCCCGAACGAATCCTTGCGATCACATTCACCGAGAAGGCGGCCGCGGAGATGAAGGAACGCGTACTTAGTATCCTGCGAGAGCGTCTGCCCGATCTTCATAAAAAGATTCAACCCAGGCTCTCCCGTTTCCGCATCTCCACCGTTCACGCATTTGCACGATCTGTGCTGGAACGTTTCGCGTTCGAGCTTGATCTTGCGCCCGATTTTTCCGTACTTGACGCTATCGAGGCCGAGCTTATGCGCGAGGAGGTGATTCGCGAGGGGCTGGTCGAGTTGGGCTCGCTCGACAACGAAGCCGCACTCTGGGTGCGTCACCTCACCCTTACCGAGGGCTGGAGCAGGCTGCAGCGCAAGATCCGTCTGCTCTTGCGGCATATCCCTCAGTCCTATCTTTCACTTGATGCTGCACCCGACGATCTCAGAGAGGAATACGAGCAGGCATGGGAGAGTCTAAGGAAGGTCTGGGGCGATGGGTTCTGGCAGGCGATGGGCTTTGTTGACGTACCCCAACCTTCAGACGAACGAGGGCATCTGATGGCCATGCGGTTTCTACTCGATCGGGTTTCTCCCTACTTCCTTACCACCGGCGGGACGCTCCGTAAGCGTCTCCCCAAAAGCGAGCCTGAGCGTGAGGCGTTTATAAGGAGGGGAGAGGCGTTTCTTCGTTATCACGAAACCTTCTGGCGCTGGCACGCGGCTGTTCAGACCAGGGGTTTTTTGTACGTCTTTCGCCACCTTGCCGAACGCTACGAGCGCCGCAAGCGCGTCCAGCATGTTCTTGATTTCGGGGACCTGGAATACAGGCTCTACAAGGTTCTTTATCATTCTCCCAACTGGTCGAACGTCCTTGAAAGCTTTGACGAGCAGACCGATCATATCCTGGTTGACGAGTTCCAGGATACCAACGGGCTGCAGTGGGCAATCGTTGCCAAGCTCATCGAGGAGTGGCGTTCAGGTTTCGGCGCCAAACATGAACTGGGTAAACTCCCCACTATCTTCCTCGTAGGCGACGTGCGCCAGTCCATCTACCTCTTCCGGGGCGCTAACGTTGAGGTGTTCAACCGGGCGGCAAGAGAACTCCAGACATGGATCGAGGCCGGGTTCGAGGAGGTGGTGGTGCGAGAAAACTACCGCAGCCTGCCTCTAATCGTTGATTTCGTCAACTTCCTCTTCTCAAAATTGATGCAGGGCGGGGATCAAGACTGGCAGACCTCATACGAGGAGTTCCGTGCAATGCGTAATCCAGGCAAAAAGGGGCACGTGGAGATACTGCTTGCCAGGGTCGAGGAGAAGTCGAGCATGGCCGAGAAGAAGCAGGCGGAGGCCGAGGTCGTTGCAGCGCGCATCAAGGAGATCGCAGGCAGCCTGCCGGTTTTCGAGCGCGAAGACGATAAAGAAATCGAACGTCCATGTAGATATGAAGACATAACGATCCTCCTGCGCCGCAGAACCCATCTTTTCAGATACGAGGAGGCCTTTCGCCGCCGCGGCATCCCATTTGTGGTGGTACGAGGGACAGGCTTCCACGCATCGCCTGAGGTGGTGCTTCTGCGTCAGCTGGTCCGTTTCCTTGCCAATCCTAATGAAGACACGGCACTCTACTGTATCCTTCGTTCCCCACTTTGCGCGCTTTCTGAGGCCGAGATACTCGAAATCGCCTTCTTTGAGAAGGGTGACAGCCTCTGGGAAAAGGTTTTCTCCTTAAAACAGTTACGAAGATCGGCGATCTGGTTGAAGAAAGCCATGAAGGACGTTGATACCCTACCTTCTTCCGTTCTGCTGGAGCGCATAATTCGCGCGCGCAGACTGTGGTCCTGGTTCGCCGACCGCCAGGAGGCGGAAAACATCCGTAAGTTCTTAAGGCTCCTTGAGGAGTTCGACTCGGAGGGACTTTCAATGTTCAAGATTGCCGAGAGGCTTGAGCGCATGAGCACTCGTGAGGAGGAGCCAAAAGCCAACGTCTCGACCGAGGGTATGGACGCTGTAAAAATCATGACCGTCCACGCGGCCAAGGGGCTTGATTCGAACGTGGTCTTCCTTGCAGGAATGGACGAGGACACGCGCAGGACCGATCCTCTGGCAGTGAGAGAAGAAGCCGAGAGGGTTATCCTGACCTTTACCGATTCCGCCTACCGCGATCATCCGGAACGGTTGTTGTGGCAGCAAAAACAGGCAGCCGAGCAGAAGCGGCTCTTCTACGTTGCCTGCACGCGCGCACGCGACGCACTCTTCTGCTCAGGTGCATGGGGCGGTAAGGCCTCAGGATGGCTTGGCTATCTTGAGCAGGGTTTGGGTATGCGTGAGGTGATGGGTAATCTCGAGCTGCCTGATGCCCCCAAAGGAGTGATCCTGAAGGTCAGGGAACCGGCAGCAGAAGAGGAGGTGATTGAAGCTGCCGAAGAATCCAAAGTGAAGCTTGCAACTATCCTTGGGCGAGGCTGGTCTGTGAGAAAGCGAAGGTTCAAAAGGGTGAGCGACGAACTGGAGTTCAGCTATCACCAGAGCAAGGGCCTGCGGCACTTCGGTGAGATTGTCCATGCCGTGCTTGATAGACTTTCCAAAGGCTTAATTACCGACGAGGCTGGCTTCATCAACCAGGCGGTGCGTTCGCTTGTGCTTTGCTTTGATCTTGCACCTTCAAAAGTCGACGGTTATCAAAGAGGGGTCGCAGAACACATCGCCGCGCTTCGTGAGTCGGGGCTCCTGAAGCGAATCGTTTTGCCCCGGAAGGATGCCGCAAGCGAGGTCGGCTTTGTGCTCCGCGAGGGCGATGAAACGATTACCGGACGCATAGATAGAGTTTTAATTAAGCCCGAAGGCCTCGATATAATAGACTACAAGTCGTTCCCGTCCGAGGTGGAGGGTATCGAAAAGTTCAAAGATCAGCTCAAACTCTATGCCAGGGCAGCGGAGGCTATATATAAGAAACCGGTGGATCGCTGTTCGCTCTTGTTCACCGCAGATGCCGAGTTCGTGGAGGTAGATATTGACTAAGTCAGGATTCGTGGCCATCGTCGGCCCGCCCAACGTAGGCAAATCAACCCTTCTCAACGCCTATCTGGGTACGCACCTCTCTGCGGTATCACGCAGACCGCAGACCACCTCACGAAACGTTTTAGGCATCCTTACCGCGCCCCAGGGTCAGTTTGTTTTTCTCGATACCCCTGGTCTTATCCAGCGCAAGGGGGCGGTGTATGAGTTCATGCGAGGCCAGATCAAATCCGCACTTGGCGATGCCGATCTGGTGCTTTTAATGGTTGAGCCGCGCTATAAGCCGGATGACGAGCTTGCATCCTTCATAAAATCGATAGATAAGCCGGTACTGCTGGTCATAAACAAGATAGACCTCATCAAAGATAAACTAACCCTGCTTCCGCTCATCGATCGCTACCTGAGCCTTGGATTGGACGAGGTCTACCCAATCTCAGCACTTAAAGGCGAGGGCTTGAGCGAGCTTCTCAAAGGACTCTTTAAGGCAGCACCTCGTGGTGAACCATACTATCCAGAGGCGGAGATCACCATCTATCCCATGCGTTTCTTTGCCGCCGAGGCGATTCGCGAATCACTTTTCGAACTCTACGGCGAGGAGATACCGTACTCGGTTTTTGTGGAAATCACCGAGTACAAGGAGCAGGAAGGACGCAAGGATTTGATACAGGCCATACTTTATGTGGAGCGCGAATCCCAAAAGCCGATTATCCTGGGACGCGGGGGAGAGGCGATCAAACGGATGGGTACGCGGGCACGTAAAAAGATCGAGGCGCTCTCCGGTCGCTCTGTCTTCCTTGAGCTTCGGGTAAAGCTAGCAAAGAACTGGCGCAGGGACCCCTCGTTCGTACGCCGCGCCACCAAACCGCCGCAGGAGTATCTGCCCGATCAGTAGTTATCATTTTCGCTTGACACAATCGTAGAGCTGGGTATAGTGAATGATGCTGGAAACCAAAACCTTTTGTTCATGTAAGTACATCAAGGAGAGTGTAATGAAAACCTTAGTGAAACCTAAAGGGGGTGGAGTGAAGAGCTGGTTGATTCCTATCGCCTTACTGATTTGCCTTTCAAGTGTCTATGCCCGGCAATCCCAGGATAGCCCGGATAATCTGCGGATACCCGATACCGATAACGTTCAGATCATACAGACCTCCACCGGGGCGACTGTGATTGGCAGAATCGTTGAGATCGACTCGTTGGAGGTTGATTTCGAAACCTACATGGGAACGCTTAGGATACCCATCTCGGATATCAGTTCGATTGAAGAAATCCCCAAGGATGCCTTGAAAGACGGCAAGTACTGGTTCCCCAACCCCAATGCTACGCGGCTCTTTTTTGCGCCCACCGGCAGGATGCAGGCAAAGGGTCATGGCTACTTTGCCGATTACTACGTGCTGGTTCCCATGGCTGCGTACGGAGTAACCGATTGGTTCGGGATCGGAGGAGGATTTAGTCTTGTTCCTTTCATCGAGTTTTACAAGCAAGCTTTGTACATCATGCCCAGGGTGGGAATCATCCAGAGAGAGAAGTTCGCCTGGTGCGGCGGGGTGTTAGGAGTCAAGCTTCCTTCGTTCGAGGACGATTACATAATCGGAGCAGGTATAGCCTATACCACCGCTACATACGGAACCCTGGATGCAAGTGTTACAGTTGGAACGGGCTACGGGTTTACCACTGAATCCGAAAGGGATTCCGTAACCGGCGAATGGGCTTTTGAGTATTCAGGGATGGATCTACCCATGTTCATGGTAGGCGGTGAGTGGAGATTCGCACGCAGGGTCTCATTGGTTAGCGAGAACTGGATTATCCCCGAGATAGAGGAGGGGATACCGGTTCTTTTCTCCTACGGAGCGCGGCTGTTTGGAGAACAGATAAGTGTGGATATTGGTTTCATAGTCCCCTTGCCTGCGATTGAGGAGGATATACCCATCTTCCCTGGCATACCCTACGTGGATTTTGTATACAACTTCTGAGCGGGTTTAACTTCACACTCAAGATGAAACAGGAGCCGACCTCGAGGTCGGCCAATCTTCTTGAACTTTACATCAAGGTTGCTAAAAACTGGCGCAAAGCCCCCTCGTTCATCCGCCGCGCCATGAAACCGCCTGAGAAGTACCTGCCGGAGTGATAATCCCTGAACAGCCTTCTTTCTTGTTTTAGTCTGTAGGGGCAAGGCATGCCCTATGAAATGCTACGCATCTCAAGGGGCACACTGTGCCGTGCCCCTACCACTCAATTGGGGTTGACATAACTTGACAAGCCCTGATTTCTGTGTATAGTTCGCCGCAATGAGGTCTCTTTTTTTACCCCTAGCCTCAATTCCTGCGTTCTATACTCAGTTGGCAAAATACGGCGAAACCTACTACCCACGCGTGTTTGAACGTCACGCCACCTACGAAGTCTGGCGCGATGAGGAAATTCCAGCAGAGGAACTTCACCAGGCACTCAAGATGATTCGGCCTGTAGAACCTTTGAAGGAGTTTTTCTTAGGCTCACGCGAGCGGGTAGCAAGCTTCCCGCAGCTTTTCTCCAAGGACATCAAACCAAAGGTGATAGTGGGCGCGAAGGACTGCGACATCCGCTCGCTCATTGAGATTCAGGATAACGTTTACCTGAAGGGCGTGCTCGAGGACCCGTTCTACAAGGAGCGCAGGGAGAAGTATCTCGTGGTTACAGTGGATTGTCCTGAACCTGCAGATACCTGTTTCTGCCTGCGGATCGGCGGCAAACCTTACTCTGTCTGGGGCGGAGACCTCAACCTGTCCTTCGGCGAGGAAGGGATAATAGTTGATGTGCTTTCCGCAAAGGGTGATGAGATTGTGGAGAAGATGGGGGATGTTCTCAAGGAGGCGGATAAAAAAGAGATCAAGAAACGCGACAAGCGTCGTGCCGACGCTGAACGCAAGCTTGTCAAGATCAACCCCGAGGAGTTTGCCCCTGACCTTCCCGATCGGATTGAGCATCAACTTGATACCGGATTCTGGGCCAAGGCCATGGCCAACTGTGTTGACTGTCAGGCCTGCGAGCGGATCTGTCCGACGTGCTACTGCTTCCTGCTTTATGACATTCCTGTTGGTAAGGGGGTTGAACGTATCAAGGTGCTTGATTGGTGCTACCACGCCGCCTATGGCAGGGTGGGCGGTGGCATGAACCCGCTTGCGCATTTTTCTCACCGGCTGCGTAACCGTTTCGAGTGCAAATTCATGGCGTTCCCTCGCAACTTCAAGGTTTATGCCTGTACCGGCTGCGGGCGCTGCATTGCCGGCTGTACCGGGAAGATCGACATCAGAAAGGTCCTCAGGGCGCTATGAATCCTTACGAATCCCGCCAGACTAACATCAAGGAAGTTATCGTCGAGACCCCGACCATCCGGACGTTCGTATTGGAACCAAAGCCTCCTCTTTCGTTTCACGCAGGTCAGTTTATCGAGCTAACGGCCCCTGGTGTTGGAGAGGCACCATTTACACCCTCGTCCTCTCCATACGTGGAGGAGAGTATGGAGGTTACGATAATGAAGGTCGGGCGTGTGACCTCGAAGCTCTTTGACCTGCGCCCTGGCGACACCCTGGCTATCAGAGGTCCATATGGCGTGCCTTATGATATAGAACGCTACGAGGGCCGTCATGTACTAATAGTGGGCGGCGGCGTCGGGCTTGCTCCGCTGAGATCGCTCTTCCTTGCGCTCCTTCACAACGTCTCCGCATACAAGAAGATTCATCTCTACTACGGGGCACGCACCTCCAAGGATATAGTCTACGACCGTATGTTCAAGGAGTGGGGTAAGATCAAGAATGTGGAGATCCGCCGCAGCGTGGACGTGGGGGACAAGAACTGGAAGGAGAAGGTGGGTGTTGTGACCGTGCTTTTGGACGGGCTTCCCTTCAAGCCCAAGGACGGCCTTGCCGTTGCCTGCGGACCGCCTGTCATGATGAAGTTTGTCACCAAAAGGCTCCTGGAGCTTGGTTTTGCGGATGAGGATATCTATCTCTCGATGGAAAAGAACATGTCGTGCGGGTTCGGCAAGTGCGGTCACTGTCGGCTTGGAGAGCTCTTCTGCTGCAAGGACGGCCCTGTTATTACCTGGGATCGTATCAAGCATCTGGAGGATGCGTTCGTATGAGCAAAATCCCTCGTAGTGTATGTCCGTTCTGCAATCTGGGCTGCGAGTTGGGGTTCGAGGTCAATGGAAGGGATATCCGGCGAGTGGATTATGTTTCCGATTCACGCAACGAGGGCAGGCTTTGTGCTAAAGGAAACGCGGCTGCCGAGATAGCGAATCACCGCAAGCGACTCTATCATCCTGTTATAAAGGGTAAACAGACCTCGTTGGCCGAGGCGATAGAGTATCTTCGTCAAAGGCTTACTGATTTTAAGCCTGAAGAGGTGCTTGTAGTTTACGACGCCTCGCTTACCTTTGAGGAGATTGGTTTCCTCGCGGCATGGGCACGTGAAGCTGGCTACGAGAATCCAGCTTACGTAACGTTCGGTCCGGAGTCGGCGTTCCTTTACGGCAAGTTGCCGGTAACCTCTGTAGAGAAGATCACCACCGGTGAGTATGCCTTCATTGTTGGTGATGCCTTTGGTCAGGACTCGGTTATCTCTGGTTATATCGCCAAGGCAAAGGGTGACAACCGCGCTTTTCGATACATAGTGCTGGATTCGTTCGAGACCAATACCTCGCACTTTGCCCACAGGTTCGTGCAGGTAAGACCCGGTTACGAGGGGCTGTTTTTATATGGGCTCTACAAGCACGTTGCAAACCAGAAGGTTAATCTTGACTCTATTGCCGAGGTATGTGGGGTTGAGGCCTCGAGTTTTGAGGCGGTTGCTGCGATGATCCGCAACAAGGATGGGATTCTTGTGAATGCGCCGGCGCGTGGGCGCAGCTTTGATCCATTCCTTACCCACGCAGCCTCTCTTAAACTTTCCCAGACGCTTGAGCGGATGAGGTATCTTCCTCTTGGGCACCGGGTGCCCGGTAGGGTTAGGAGTTCCTTCTACTCCTATCTTCCCATGCTCATGGGAGGACGCATCAAGGCGGTGGTGAGTTTTGGCGCTTACTTCCCGTGGAATCATCCCCAACTTAAGCCGGTTCTTCGTAAGGCCGAGTTCGTGGCCGCCGGGGCCCTTTTTATCCCGGACGGGCGGTTTGAGTTGGAACTTGTTCTGCCGATGGCCGCGGAGATCGAAAAGCAGGGCAGTATCCTAACCCTTTTCGGTGAAGCAAAACTTACCGGCGAACTCCCCGCACTTTCCGGCAGCCTGCCCGCAGGAGAGTATATAAAGCGCCTGGGTGGTCCAATGAAGCCGGTAGAGTTCCGAGTTGGAAATCATGAAGCGTTGGATGAGGCTGCGATCGATGAACGCGCCGAGGCGCTTTTATCTTACAAGGCAAAGCGAAGAAGGGGCAGGGACTATCTCCTTTTAGGGGCCCAGTCAGCGATCGGCTTCCTTTCCATCTTTGAAGAAGAGGATTGGATCAAGCTTGGCCCCCAGGATGCATCATCGCTTGGGGTTAAGGATAAGGAAGAGGTCGGGGTTGAGACCGAACAGGGTGAAGCAGGGTTAAGCACGAGGATTCAGCCCGGCATACCTTCCGGGGTTGCGATCGTTAGCATGAACCATCAACCTTCTCTTGCGCTCTTTGAGCTGAGCACGGACTCGGCAACCGGCGAGGGCCTGCTTAAGCCTTCATGGAGCAGGATATGGAAAAAGTAATAGTCCTTGATCTTGATCTATGCTGCGGTTGCGAGAGTTGCAGGGCGGCCTGTATGCAGTCCCACCACGGTGAGCCGCGTATCCGTCATGGGTATATAGCGGGAGAAGCCAGTCTTCCCTCTGCCTGCCGTCACTGCGAGGAGCCTTTGTGCGCGGCATCATGCCCTACGGACGCCCTTATAAAAGACGAAAAGACGGGCCTTGTCGTTCATCGTCCCTTCCTTTGCATCGGGTGCCAGTCCTGCGCCTTTGCATGTCCCTTCGGGGTTATCCAGCAGCATCTTTTAAGGCACATCGCCATCAAGTGTGACTACTGCCAGGAGCGGGAGGAAGGCCCCAGATGTGTAGCAAGTTGTTCTTCCTTCGCCCTTAAATATATAAGCGTTGACGAACTCCCCAAGGTGCCGGTAAACGACCGGTTCATCTCCCGTTCACCATCCTGGAGGCGCCAATGAATATGAGCGTCGGCTGGGTGTTCTTCTATCTCCTTGTCTTCCCAGGGTTCCTCTTTACCAGTGTGGTTGGACTTTTCTATACCTGGGTTGACCGCAAGGTGACCGCCCGCATACAGTTCAGGGTCGGACCGCCTCTGCTTCAGCCGTTTTACGATTTCTTCAAGCTTTTAGGTAAAGATACCTTTGTCCCGGAAGGTGCGCCGCGTTCTATCTTCCTTGGCGCGCCGCTTATAGGGCTTGCCTCGGTCAGCGTGCTGTCCACCGTGCTTCTTGTCTCCAATTTCTTTCCCGGGCAGGCATTTGCAGGTGATTTGATAGTCGTTCTCTACCTCTTTGCGTTCGTGCCGATTGTTCTGATCCTTGGTGCTTCCGCTTCCTCCAACCCGATCTCCGCGCTTGGTGCATCGCGTGAGATGAGCCTTTATCTTGCATACGAGCTGCCGTTGCTCTTCGCTCTGGCCACGATCGTAGTCAAGTCAGGCGGGCTTTTGAAGATAGGGGACCTGCTGCAGTGGCAATGGACCAATCATCCGTTTCTTTACTCGGCTTCAGGAGCCCTCGCCTTCGTCTCGGCGTTTTTATGCATGCAGGCCAAGCTGGGGTTTGTGCCTTTTGATATAGCCGAGGCGGAACAGGAGATCATGGGCGGCACCATACTGGAGTATTCGGGTCCTGTGCTGGCTGTTTTAAAGCTCACCAAGGCAATGCTTTACTTTACGGTAAGCATCTTCCTTACCGTATTTTTCTGGGGCGGGTTCCGTTCCCCACGCGAGGGCTGGTACCACATCCTGGGTTGGCTTAAGCCCGTGGCGATAATCGTTTTGATAATCCTTATCAAGAACACGAATCCCAGACTGCGGATAGACCAGGCTCTGCGTTTCTTCTGGTCTATCGTTTTGGTTCTTTCGATCGCGGGATTCATACTGGCTACGGTGGGGTTGTGATGCTTAAGGGATTGAAGAAAGCCGCACTTGCCCGTTCTTTGTGGATTTACCATGTTGCCGCAAGCCCGTGCAACAACTGCGACATCGAAATACTCGACCTCTTGACCCCTCGATTCGACGTGGAGCGGTTCGGCCTGCTCCTTGCTCCATCTCCGCGTCACGCAGACTTGCTTCTGGTTACCGGCATGGTCAATAAGAAGGTTCTCGACCGGGTACTCAGGGTTTATGCCCAGATTCCTAAGCCCTGCGTGGTTGCTGCGGTCGGATCGTGCGCGATCTCCGGCGATTTGTTCGTGGACTCCTACAACTTTGCCGGTCCTTTGGATAAGCATATTCCGGTTGATGTCTACATAGGCGGCTGCCCGCCCAAACCCGAGGCGATGATACTCGGGGTGGTGCGCGCTATCGAGAAATTAAAGAAACTTAAGGATCTGTGATGGCTGATACGCTCAAGAGATCTCAGAATCTTGAAAAGAACGGCGCTTATATCGGAGGCAAAGGCTTCTGTCCTCAAAGGGACAGCGAGCCTGAGTTCAAGAATATAGAGGGGCAATGCCGCGAGTTCTATCCTGAAGGCGAGCTTAACCTTGTCCGTAAGCGCCGCTGGTACTGGGAGATAGCCGCCGAGGATCTCGTTAAGGTCGCCGATTTCTGCTTCAATACCCTGGGCTGCCGCTTTTCGACCGCCACAGGCGAGGATACCCCGAGGGGATTCACCATACTCTACCACTTCTCCATTGACCGTCTCGGTCTTTTAATAAACGTCAGGGTTATCCTACCTCACGATGATCCCCAGGTTGATTCCCTTACCGTGCTTGGCCAAGGCTTCGAGTGGATTGAGCGCGAGATACACGAGATGCTTGGAATCGGGTTCCGCGGTCTGGGTGATACCCGCCATCTCTTGCTTCCGGACGACTCGCCTGAGGACTATCATCCCTACAGGAGGTCCTTTGGCTGAACTTGAACGTAAGATAATCCCCATCGGGCCGTTCCACCCCTTGCAGGAGGAGGCCGAGTACTTCAAGCTGAAGGTCGAGGGGGAGAAGGTAGTCGGGCTCGACATCCAGCTCGGCTACATGCACCGCGGCCACGAGAAGATATGCGAGGGCAAGACCTATGACCAGATTCCCTTTGTTGTTGAGCGCATCTGCGGTATCTGTTCCACCTCGCATCCATTTGCATGCGTTCAGGCGATCGAAGACGCGGCAGGCATCGAGATTCCGCCCCGCGCCGCATACATTCGTACCATCGTTGGCGAGCTTGAACGTATCCACTCACATCTTCTGTGGGCAGGTCTTGCCGGGCACTTTTTGGGCTACAACACCGTCTGGATGTGGGCGTGGAAGTACCGTGAGTCTGTACTGGAGATAAGTGAACTCATCACCGGAAACCGCAACCACTATGCCATGTTCAAGCCGGGCGGTGTTCGCCGCGACATCGAAGGCGGTATGATCCCTCCGCTTCTTGCAACACTTGATGAGTTGGATAAGAAGCTTACGATGCTTACCAAGGCTGTTCTGGACGATCCGGTGCTTCACAAGCGTCTTGAAGGCGTGGGTGTGCTTACCAGGGAGAAGGCTATTGAGTACAGCGTGGAAGGTCCAACCGGCCGTGCCTCGGGTTTGAAGATTGACGTTCGTAAGGATGATCCCCATGCTGCCTATGATTGGGTGGAGTGGGAAGAGATTGTTTGCCAGGAAGGGGATGTCTTCGCAAAGACTAAGGTTCGCCTGCTTGAATGTCTTGAATCCACCAAGATTATCCGTCAGTGTCTTGGGAAGCTGAAGGATTTGCCTGAAGGCGAGATAGATGCCCGTATGGAGCGTGGCCCTGACGGCGAGGGTATCGGTCGCTACGAGGCACCTCGCGGTGAGGTTTTCCACTACGTTAAGGGCGACGGCTCCATGTATCCTGTTCGCTACAAGATTCGCGCCCCGAGCTCTATGAACATTAAGTCCAACGAGGTGGCTGTCTTAGGCTCCTCGGTTGCCGACGCCGCCATCACCCTGGCCGCGGTTGATCCCTGCTACTGCTGCACCGAGCGAATCGCCGCGTTCAATACCAAGGGAAAATTCCTGTATAATTGGAACGACCTTGTGAAGCTCTCCCAGGAAAAGACCGCACGGATGGGAGGGGGATCATGAACGTGCCTCTGCTTTTGCTGATAGCGGTGCCTTTTATAGGAGGGCTGCTTGTGATTTTCCCAGGGCGTTTCCTGAAGGTGCTGCGCTGGATATTCTCATTGCTGACCGTTCTTGGCACCGCCTTGCTTTTGGTGCTGAACTTTACCTCGGCGAGCAATAAAGGATTCAGGCTCTGGCATATTTTGGGGTCGGCAGAATCCCCTCAGTTCTTCACCTCCCCAATAACCCTTGTTATCGCCGCCGCCTTTGTCTTCCTCTGTCTGATCATAATACTTTATTCCTTCGGTTTCTTCCCGAAGGACGGGGAGGCGGATACCGAGTATTATTCTTTGGTGCTCTTCATGCTTGGCTCCGCGTTGGGTCTGCTTTTCACCAACGATCTTGTTTTCGTCTATATCTTCTGGGAGATAGCGGCGGTGGCTGCCTGGCGGCTTATCGGTTTCGGTCGAACCCAAGAAAAGATCTCTATCGCCGCAAGAACCCTCCTTATTAATTTTTTCGGTTCAGCCTTTATGCTGGTCGGGTTCCTTCTTCTGGCTTCAGAGTTCGGTTCGCTTAATCTAGGCGATATGGTGGGCAAGCCTATGCCTGTGCTTGCAGGGATCTTCATACTCTGCGGCGTCTTCGCAAAGTCTGCGGTGATACCCCTCTACATCTGGGTTCCATCGGCATATGCGGTATCACCCACACCGGTAGTAGCTCTCCTGGCCGGGATGCTGGAGAACTTCGGACTTATCGCCTTTATGAAGATCTTTGTGGAAACCTTTGCGCTTTCCGGGGTTTGGCAGCTTTCCCTCCTGTGGATAGCTCTTGCTTCCAGTATTGTAACGGGTGGAGCCGCCCTTGTCGTAAACGACTACCGGCGCATCCTGGGATACTCAACCGTAAGCCAGCTTGCGTTCGTTCTTGCAGGATTTGCTATATCGCCCCAGCTGGGCATGATCGGAGCGATTCTTTTCATAATCGCGCATGGATTAGGCAAGGCGACACTTCTTATGGGGTATGGAATAGTGGAGCGCGAGATGGGCGGACGTGGCATCAGACATAAGGGGCGGCTGGTTGCTAACTTTCCGATCCTTTTCACTGGTGTTATCATCGCAACCCTTTCGGTAATAGGTCTGCCCCCACTTCTTGGGTTCTTTGCAAAGCTCGACGTCATCTTCGGTATCCTATCCAGCGGCAGGATCCTCATAGGAGCAGGATTTATCCTTGCTTCGATCCTCACCCTGCTTTACATGCTCAGGCTCTTTTCGTCCGTTTTTCTTATGGGCAAGAAACCGGAGCCACAGATGTCTCAATCCGTTTTCCTCTCCATACTCGTTCTTGTGATATCCCTTTCCCTTTTCGGTGCCAGTTTTGCAATAAAGCCGCTTTTGGCCTATATCGGAGCGGGAGGATAAGATGCGGTATCTGTTTCAACCGATGACGTTGCTCATTCTTATTCCTTTGGTCGGGGCGTTGCTGGCGTTTTTGATTCGTCCTATTCGGCGTTATCTGGCTATAGCGGCGGCCCTGGTGACCGGCTACTTCGCGCTCCGGATATTTTTAGACAGGTTAACCGTAGCCTCACCGATTATTCTCCCACGGGTGTTTGGAATCGCTAACTCCCTGCGAGTTGACGGCCTATCTGCTATGGTTCTCCTGCTTGTCTCAGGGTTTGCCCTTCTTATCTTCCTCTACAGCTTCCGCTTCCGCGGCGGGACCCGGGATGACTGGAAGTTCTTTACCTTTGCACTTCTCACCTATGGTGCGGCGAATGGCGTGCTGTTATCCAGTTCAGTGCTTCTGCTTTACTTCTTCTGGGGGATCCTGCTTTTTACGGTATACGGGCTTCTGTTCTACGGCAGGGGAGACATGGAAATAGCCGCACGCAAGATGTTCGTTCTCAACGGGGTTGCCGACTTCCTGTTGCTGTTCGGGTTACTTGTTTTTATCATCTACACCAAACAGCAGGGAGTAGAGCCAGGTCAGCTGGCTTACTTCCCTGGTATGAGGCGTTTTGCTTTAAGCGATCCTTTGGCGATTGTTGCTTTTGTTTGCATCGCTGCCGCTGCTTTAACCAAGGCCGGGGCGTTCCCGATGCATACCTGGATTCCCAAAGCGGCTGAGTCGGCGCCCGCTGAAACTATGGCGTTCATCCCGGCAAGTCTGGATAAACTTCTGGGAATATACCTCTTCGTTCGGCTTTGCTACTCCATCTTTGAGATTCGTTCCAACCTTACGGTGCAGCTCATCTTTCTTACGATCGGAGCGGTTACCATTCTTGCCGCGGTGTTCATGGCGCTGGTTCAAAAAGACGCCATGCGTCTTCTTGCCTACCACGCGGTGAGCCAGGTAGGTTACATGATTCTGGGAATTGCCTCAGGAACGGTGCTTGGGATCGCCGGCGGTCTATTCCACATGATGAATCATGCTATCTACAAGAGTACCCTGTTTCTTACCGCCGGGGCGGTGAAGCGCCAGACCGGGGAGAGCGATCTTGAGAAGCTGGGCGGACTTGCCAGGGCCATGCCCGTAACCTTCTTTTCATTCCTTATCGCGGCCCTGGCGATCTCAGGCGTCCCGCCGCTCAATGGTTTCGTGTCCAAGTGGTTTATCTACCAGTCGTTCGTTGAACTGGGGCGAACCCAGCCTTTCTTCCTTATTTTCCTGATCGCGGGTGCATTCGGCAGCGTGCTGACCCTTGCCTCTTTCCTCAAGCTCACTCACTCTATGTTCCTGGGCAGACGTCCCAAGGCGTTGGAAGGGGTGCACGAAGTCGGCTTCACAAAGTGGTTCCCGCCCCTCCTGATGGCTTTGACCTGCATAGCATTCGGTCTCTTTGCCTTCCGCCTGCCCCTGCGGTATCTCATCTCTCCCGCGCTTTCCGCATCGGTTATAGTTCCTTTAGGGCACTTTTCACCGCTTGCTTTTGCAGCAATCATGCTTATTATCGTGTCTCTTGGTTTCCTTATCTATATTGTCGGCGGTGCCTATAGGCCTCGTCCGCGTAAGGTTTTCTTGGGCGCTGAGGAGTTGACCGAGGAGGAGATGCACTTCTCCGGTCCGCACTTTTATTCATCGATTAAGAATATCAAGATCTTTTTCGAGTTTTACCGCTTCGCAGAAGGAGGTTCGTTCGACGTTTTTCGTTATATACAAGGTCTGGGTAACGCGCTTGGCAGGACACTGAAGAGATTGGTAGACGACTCCCTTAACGCATTCGCGGGTTTTATAAGATACTTTCTTAACCTGGTCGGTAAAGGGTTTAGTCTCCTGCATACCGGAGGGTTGCCGTTTTACCTGGGCTGGATATTATTGGGGATCTTGATTTTGATCCTGTTATTAATTCGAGGAGGCGGCGGTGCTTGAGCTTATCGTTTTGTTGATCTTTATGATAGCGGCCGGTATTGTGGCTGTCGAGATCCGTGACCTCCTGGCCTCGGTGATAGCGTTAGGTGCGGTGGGGTTCGCCGTAGCCATTGGGTTCATAATGCTTGCAGCGCCCGATCTGGCTATAGTTCAGATCGTGATCGAGGTTCTCTCGGTGGTATTCTTTGTAGCCGTGATCCTTAAGACGACCCATGTGGATTCTACGGTCGGACGGCCCTATAAAGGAGGAGATATCTTCACCTTCGTGGTCTTCGGACTATTTGCGCTTGCCTTTGTCTACTTCGGTGTGAGGCTGCTTGCAGGTCTTGCCCCTATGAGTCGGGAGCTCGGTCAGGTTGCGAGTCACTATCTAACGCAGGGTCTGGCAGAGACCGGTGCAGTGAACCGCGTAACCTCGGTGGTGCTCGACTACCGGGCGTTGGATACCTTAGGCGAGGCAACGGTTCTGTTTACCGCGGTGATTGGAGTCCTTGCGGTTCTCAGGCTTGAAGGGAGGAAGAAATGAAAGGGATGACGCCGATTGTAAAGGTGGTAGCCCGTATCGTTGGAGGATTCATCTTCATTTACGGTTGCTACATCGTGCTCTACGGGCATCTCTCACCCGGCGGCGGGTTTGCAGGTGGGGCGATTATAGCCGCGGGCCTTATACTTGCTCGACTGGCATTCGGGACAACCGCCAGCCAGGAGAAGAGCGCCTCGATCTCCTCCTCCATCTTCGAAAGCACCGGCGGGCTTCTTTTTCTTCTTATTGCTCTGCTTGGACTCTTTGTCGGCGGGTACTTCTTTATAAATCTCTTTCCTTCCTTCGGCACACCAGGAAGGCTTGTCTCTGCCGGCTCCATTCCCTTCTCCAACATTGCGATCGGTATCAAGGTTGCGGCGGCTATACTTTCCATCTTCGTCGTGCTGGCGTCAACCAAATACATATTCAAGGAGTGATGCGGTGATTATTCTGGTTGCTTCGTTGATTCTGTTCCTTGTTGGGCTTTATGCCATAATCACCAAGCGCAACATGATTAAGGTAGCGGTAGGGTTTTCGCTTATGGAGTACTCGGTGAACTTTCTGTTCGCTATTGTGGGATTTCGTCCGGGTGCCTTGCCGCCCATACTCCAGGCGGTTGAGGCAGGTAAGGTTTACTCCGACCCCTTGCCACAGGCACTGGTGCTTACCGCTATAGTGATCGGTCTTGGCGTCACCGCTTTCATGCTGTCGTTGATATTACGTCTCTACAACCGCATCGGTTCCTTTGATCTCGAAGAGATCAAGAGGCTGAAAGGGTAGCTGGCTATGGAGACATTTCCGGTTCTTTTGATTGCAATTCCCCTGGGCGGAGCATTCCTCGTTCCTATTCTCTACAAGGCCTGGAGGCGTTTGGCAGAGATCGTGGCCGGGCTTTGCCTGGCGGCTGTTTTGGCTTTGAGTATCTATCTCGCCTTCTTTCTTGTGCCCGGCAAGCCACTGGTCTATCTCTTCGGTAACTGGCCGGTTCCTTTGGGGATCGCGTTCGCGGTTGACAGGCTCTCCTCGTTCATGCTGCTGGTTGTTTCTATCCTGGTGTTCTTCTCCTACATTTTTGCTATCCGATACATGGATCACTTCACCGGTTCGGGCAAGTTCTATACCCTTTATCTTCTGATGCTCGTAGGTATGAACGGGGTGGTGATGACCGGCGATCTGTTCAACATGTTTGTCTTCATCGAGATAGCCTCGATCTCCTCCTATGCCCTGGTTGCATTCGGCACTGAGGCTGAGGAGTTAGAGGCCGGCTTCAAATACATGGTGATGGGCGAGATCGCCAGCATGATGATTCTTTTGGCGATCGCATTCATCTACGCCGCTACCTCAACCCTTAATCTTGCGGACATCTCCCGCTCGTTTTCCGCCATGGATAAGACCCCTGGCTTCTGGTTTGTGCTCATCCTCTTGATGTCCGGCTTTTCGATCAAGGCGGCGATTGTTCCCTTCCACTCCTGGCTGCCTGACGCGCACCCCTCGGCTCCTGCTCCGATCTCCGCGTTGCTTTCAGGCGTGTTTATCAAGGTGCTGGGTGTTTATGCCATGGCACGGATTCTTTTCAACGTATACGGCGTCTCACGAGCCAGCTACCCTGCGGTCTTTAATGCACTTCTGATACTCGGACTCGCCTCGATCATTATTGCGAGCCTGCTTGCCCTCTATCAGAAAGACTACAAGCGGCTTCTGGCCTACTCGAGCATCAGTCAGATCGGCTACATCGTGCTTGCGTTGGGTATAGGCAACGAGTTCGCCCTTATAGGTGCGTTAGCGCATATCCTGAGCCACTCGCTCGGCAAGGGGCTTCTGTTTCTCACCTCAGGTTCTGTCGTCTACCGTGTTGGAGAACGCGACATAACCAAGTTTACCGGTGGATTGGGTAAACAGATGCCCTGGACCTCGCTTTCCTATAACCTGGGTGCTCTTTCTGTGGCCGGCATGCCTCCTTTCCTGGGCTTCTTCTCCAAGCTGTTCATTATCCTGGGTGCGGTAAAAGCGGGGTTCATCGTTCCTGCCGTCGTCGCCGGACTGTTTGCCGTGGTTACCCTGGGCTATCTTCTAAAGATCACCAACAAGGTTTTCTGGGGCAAGGAAGGTATAAAAGGGATAAAGGAATCCCCATTCGTTATGGTCTTTGCCATGGTTTCTCTTGTTGTTCTTTTGGTAGCAGGCGGCGCGTTTTTCTTCTGGCTCAAGCCCCACCTTTTGCAGCCTGCGGCCGATGTTCTGCTCAAAGGGACCGAGTATGCTGAGATTGTGTTCAGGATAGGAGCGGGGGGTTAGGATGCGGCGAGTGGTTTTGTTTGTCCTCAGTTACGGATTGTGGCTGCTCTTGACCTTGCCAGGAGGCGATTGGCCGGTTTATGTTGTTGGAGCGGTGTTGGCGCTGCTGGTGGCTTTCTTCTTCGGTGCAGAGTTTACCCATCGGCCCCTTTCATTCCTCAACCCTCGCCGCTGGTTCTGGGGCATTATCTACATCCCGGTTTTCTTCTGGCACATGCTGGTGGCAAATCTTGACGTTGCGTTCCGCGTCCTCCATCCTGCCTGTCCTGTAAAACCCGGAATCGTGAAGGTGAAAACCGTGCTCAAGACAGACGTGGCCAAGGCGTTTCTTGCCAACTCCATCACCCTTACCCCTGGAACCATGACCGTTGACGTGGATGAAGACGTTCTTTACGTTCATTGGATCGATGTACTGGGCGATGGGGAGGATGTCAAGGCCAACACGAAGGCCATAGTGGCGAAGTTCGAGAAGTACTTGAGGAGGATTTTCGAATGAGCGTTCTCTGGATTAGCATTCTCATTATTCTTGGGGTTGCGGCTTTCCTGTGCCTTTTCCGCATCTTCCGCGGGCCCACGATTGCCGACCGCATGGTTGGGGTTGACATCATGGGTATACTGTTCGTTGGGATAACGGCGATTACCGGTATACTTTACAATCTCTCATTCCTGGTGGATATCGCGATTGCCCTTGCCTTGATTAGTTTTGTCGGGACGCTTGCCCTGGCCAAGTACCTTGAACGGAGGACGCTTGATGACTGAGGTAACTGTAGTTGATGTAATCGGATACATCGTGATCTTTGTGGGTGTGGTTTTTGACCTTCTTGGTGCTATTGGTCTTGTCCGGTTCCCCGATGTCTACAACCGTCTGCAGTCGGCAACGAAGAGCGTTACCCTGGGCACCTTCGGGATCATGATCGGTATCCTGATAGTTGCAGGCTTTACCCCTTTGGGTATCAAGGCGCTCATCTGCGGAGTTTTTTTGCTGTTGACCGCGCCCGTTTCCGCGCACGCCCTTTCCCGAGGCTCGTTGCGCTTTGGAGCAAGGATGTGGAAGGGGACCGTGATTGACGCCTACGGCAAGGACAAACTTGGTGGTCCGCAGATCGAAAGCGAGGAAGACGAAGCCAAGGAAAACAAGGAGAAGGAAGATGAAGTGGCCTAAGATTCGCGAGCTGGGTGAGGCGCTGCGATCGCTCTTCTCCGCTCCTTACACCACTAAATTTCCCAAAAGGGCAACCATGCCTCCGCCTCGGTTCCGCGGCGTTATCGTTTTCGATGAAGAGAAATGCATCGGTTGCGGGGCATGCGTTGAGGTTTGTCCTGCCAGAGCGCGTGAGCTGGAGGATGATCTTGAGAAAGGCATCCGGCACGTAGTCTATCTAAAGGATATGTGCATTTTCTGCGGTCAGTGCGTTACATATTGCCCGACAGAGGCTATTCGCCACACTGTTGATTACGACATGACCTTTCTTGACAAGGATCAATACCGTGATGAGCTCGAGAAGGAGCTTTTGTTCTGCGAGCGCTGCGGCAGGGTGATAACCACCCGTGAGCATCTGGAGTGGATCGCCCGACGTCTGGGAGAACTTGCCTATGCCAACCCTACTCTGGTTCTTACGCGTCAGAGTAGTCTGGATACGGTTGAGATGAAGCCTGAGCGAGGGGATTTTGAGCCTTACCGCAGCGATCACCAGCGGCTTTTGTGCCCGGCTTGCCGGCGTGAGGTGATCCTCAACGAAATCTGGGGATATTAAGTAAACCCCGAACGGAAAAAAGAGAGTGGTCCCATCAACGGTGTATCCGGCTCTTTCTTTAAATAGACTAGTTCATGCCCCTGCGATAATCTCTTTCATTGCTGCGGGGGGATTTTGTAGTAAAGGAAGGAGGCGAAGCCTAAGCTTCAGCTAAGTATTCTGTTTTTCCTTTGTCAGAAGATAATGATACCCTGATTGTCGATTGGGTTCGGATCTCCAGGGAATCTTTTTACTTCAGCTGTTCGAGTTTTTCCTTGGCGCGCTGGATGTTGCGGGTTGCGTTTCCGTATGATGGATCTATTGCCAAAACCTGCTCCCAGTAGTTGATCGCCTGCTTGTAGTTGTTGTTGGTATACGCCTGCACACCTTGCAGGTAGAGCTCGTCCGCGTCCTTTTTTTGAAGCTTGGATTTGATGCGCTCAAGGTAGCCTCCGGCGGTCGCGTTGTCTGGATCGATCGCGAGCAGGGCGTAGAACGAATTTTGCGCCTGAACGTAGTAGCCGCGGTTATAGTAGTCGATCCCCTGGGTTTCATAATCGGATGCCGAGGAGTGTATCTTACCTTGATAGGAGGTTATCTTGGCCGCGATCTCGCGATTGGACGGAGCCAGAGCTTTTAATTGTTTGGCAAGGTTGAGGGCTTTCAGCCACTGGCCCTTGCGTTCAAGGCTTTCCAGTTGCTTCATGCCTTCGGCGATCTGTTGGCCGAGCTTCTCTGAGGTCTTTTTCTTGTAGGTCTCGACGGTTTTGGACCGGGGTTGGAGCTTTTCTATCTTTTCCCATGTCTCGGTAGCTTCCTTGTACTCGCCGGCCGCGTATTCCTTAAGTCCTTTCTGGTATAGGGCGTTGATCTCTCCTGCGTTGCGCACCGATGAGGTTTGGGCAAGTATGGATTCCGAGAACTTGCGCTGCGCCTCTTCTGCAAGTGATCGGGCTTGGGTTGAGGTGGAGTCGATCTTTAAGGCTGCCTCCGCTTTACTCATCGCTTCGAGATAGTCGGCTGTTCGTATAGCCGCGTTGGCTGCGGCAATAAGGGCGCGCAGCTCGGAGGTGTTCTTTTCTTCCTTAACGCGCTGGAGCCAGTTCAGTGCCTCATCGTTGGCAGGGTCCCAGATAAGGGCAACGTCAAATGCGTGAATGGCATCGTCAAAGGCGCCGTCGTTGTAGGAATCTATTCCCTGGGTCGTGTAGGTTTTGCTGGTTATCCTGTTCTTCGCCTGCTTCTCGCTCTCTATGGAGGCCAATCGTTCTTCAACCTCTTTGGTGGAGGCTATGTTGAATAGGAATGAGAATGCAACCCTTCCGTTGGGTTGAACGATGGATGCAGGTATCTGCGAGTAGCTGAGATTGATTCTACAAAGGTTCAGGTCCACGGCTGTCAGCACCCCGAAACGATTATCGCTTGCCCAGCCGCCCCCGACCTCGAGGGGTATTCCTAAAAGATCCTTGAAGGCGAAGAGGCCGGCGAGGTGGACGGTTCCCTGCCTGACCTGCCCATTGAACGGTTCGCGAAGATTGAAGTTAGTAAGAAAGCGGAAGAACGCTATGTTGTAATCCATGCCGACTTGAGTGCCGAACCACTCTGCCTTGCGAACAGTCACGGCAACCGAGATCTCGCCTGGGACGTCTTCGAACTTTATATCCGGTATGGATATGCCCAGAGCAAAGGCCGGTTTGAGACGGCTTTCATCAGGGCCAGGGTCGTAGTCCAGATATCGAATCCCCAAGCTGGCTCCGGTCTGCAGGAATCTCCATCGGTAGGCCGCTCCCAGAAGGAGACCGCGTGCTCGGGCCTCGTCCTGAAAACCGGCCAGACCTGCGCCGAAATCTCCAAAAGGCTGGGTGTAGCCGACGAATCCTACACCGGTGTAGGAGTCAAACACGCGAGGTAGAACATTTTCCCCCCGGCGTTCTTGAGGTTCAAACCTGAAGCCGACAGGGTTAAAGAGAAGCTTACTGTCGCTGGTGCTGGTTAGTAAAGCCGGGTTAACGTAAAGAGCCAGGGGCTGATCGGCAATGGTTACACCCGCATCGGCAAGCCCATTTACCCTTGCCTCACCTATCGGTAAAGTTACAAGAGAAAGTAGTAGGAATAGCTGCATGAGTTGGATTATATCCCTTTGTTAGGGACTGTCAATAGCATTTGTAGATTGTCCAGTAGATCGTTACCAGGCAGTAGATGGTTGAGGAGAAAGCCTTTACCCAAGCGCGTGCAGTTAAGATGCGGGGTGTTAAGTCACCCCCTCTTTTATTCTCACCCATCGAATGGAGAAGATGACAAGGAATTTACTCTCTCCGTCGAAGGAAGAAGATGGAGACGGCAGAGAAACCTATTTTCCTTCCCTTGATGGGAAGGGGGATGGGTGGAGGGTGTGGAGGGTGTGGAGGGTGAGGTTTTAACCATGGTAACGATCTCTTGGCGCATACAGGCTTTCCTATAAGCTTGACAAACAGGCTTTCTTGTGTATCTTGACGCATTTACCAAAGGAGTAATGAAGAATGGAACGAGACATTCATCGTAGGGCAGAGGAAAGGGTAGAGAGGCGAATGGGCTTTTTCACTCACCTGGTGAGTTATCTTGTTGTGAACGCGGGGATATTTTTGGTCTGGTATTTTGTCTCAGATCATGGGAAAGGATTCCCTTGGTTTGTTATTCCGCTTGGGGGCTGGGGGGTAGGGGTGATTGTTCATGCCTTGAGTGTGTTTGTTTTTGGCAGGCTTCGCGAGAGGATGATCGATCGGGAGGTTCACCGCATCCGCCGGAAGACGGAATGATTCGTGAAGTTGTCCTTCGGGTCGAGGGATTAAGAAAACGATTCGGCAAGGTCCAGGCCCTTGACGGAATAGACTTTGAGTGCCGCAGGGGGGAGCTGTTCGGGCTCCTAGGTCCGAACGGAGCAGGGAAAACCACGACCGTCCGCGCCATATGTTCAATAATCAAACCTGATGCAGGCGAGATAGAGGTTGAAGGGGTTTCAGTTCGTAAAAGGCCTTTGGAGACGTTGAAACGCATCGGGGTGGTCCTGGAAGACGGTAGCCTTTACGATAGGCTTACAGGCGAGGAAAACATGAAGCTTTTTGCCCAGCTGCACGGGATAGATGGGGCAACCATTGATAAGCGCATTGACGAGATATGTGATACCCTGGAGTTTGACGAGTACCGCAAACGCCGCTTCAAGAAGCTCTCCAAAGGAAACAAGCAGAAGGTGCTTTTAGGCCAGGCCCTGGTTATCGATCCCCCGCTTCTGATCCTTGATGAACCCACCATAGGGCTGGACGTGCCCGCTCAGAAGGTCATCAGGGACCTTCTCAAGAAGATCAAGCGCGAGCGCACCATCCTTTACTCCACCCACATCATGTCCGAGGCACAGGAGCTTTGCGACCGATTGGCCATAATCGAACACGGCAAGATAATCGCCCAGGGCACGGTCAAAGAGATTTGCAAGAAAGCAGGAGCCAAGGATCTGGAGCAGGCGTTTTTGAAATTGGTGGGCAGATATGCTTAAAGGGATCTGGTTAATCTTCCGCAAAGAGATGTGGACAGCGTTCCGCGAGCGCCGCACGTTCTTTTTCCTTATTTTCTTTCCGCTTCTTGTCTGGCCGGCATTTACCATACTGCCTATGCTTTTCGTCGGAGGACAGGAAAGACAAGCCCAGGAAAGACCTTCACCCGTCGCATTGGTGACACCTTTTGCCGTGCCCGAACTCGAGGAGAGGTTTAAAACCTCCACGAGGATTGTGCTCGAAAACGTGACTGACCCGTCTTCAGCCGTCTCGGAGAAAAAAGCTTTCTGCGTCGTTTACATCGACAGCATCTCCTCCGATTCGATGGTTCTCTACACACGCATATTTTTTGATGCCACCCAGACCGAATCCAGGGTTGCCGCCGATAAGGTCGAACTCATTTTATCCGAGTACGAACAGGAATCGGTGAAAAAACGCCTTTCGAGCCAGGGGATCGACGAACGATTGCTGACTGCGGTTTCGAGCGTCCGTGAGAATGCCGTGAATCCTCAGCAGATGTTCGGCTTCTACATGGGGTTCGTTATCGGCATGTTCATCGTCATGGGCGCATTGATGGGCGCTTCGTCAATAGTTGTTGATTCCACCGCAGGAGAGAAAGAGCGAAAGACCCTCGAGCTTCTGTTGACCGCTCCCATACCTCGCTCCTCGATCATGTTCGGCAAGTACCTTGCCGGGGTTACGTTCGCCTTTATCTCTCCTATCCTTACCGCGCTTGGGATGTCTCTTGCCGCATCCTTTGTGATTCCTTTGATTTCCCAGGAGTCGAGCGGACTCAATCTTGCAGGGATGCTTTCGGCGGGAAAGATTCTTACGATACTTCTCATCATACTTCTCTTCGCTGCGTTCATCGTCGCGCTTCTGATGGCTATCGCGGTCAGGACGCACTCCACCAAGCAGGCAGGTACATATCTCGCACCGTTGAACATAATCATGGTGATTCCCATTATCTTTATGCAGATAATACCTGCAGCCCCGCCTGCGTGGATGTTCTTCGTACCCTTCATGAACGTGATGCTCGTTCTGCGAGGGCTTCTCATGAATACCCTGCCCGCGACGGCTATTGCGTATACCTTGGCATCGAACTTAGTGTTCCTCGCTCTTGCCTTGCGCTTCGCCGCGCGGGGGTTCGGTTCGGAAAAGGTGCTTCTGCACTAGTTGCAGATTGATGAAGAAGCGCCCCGCTTTCAAGCGAGGCACTTTTCTGTTCAAGCGTTAAGCGCAGGATGTTTCTTTAAGCTTTAGAGTCGTGTTTCCGTGTTACTTGCCCAGGATGGTGAACTCCACCCTGCGATTTTGGGCCATGTTCTCCTCGGTGTCGTTGGGAGCCACAGGCTGGCTTTCACCGTAGCCCTTAGCCAGGAGGCGATTGGGTTCGACCGAGTGGTTTTGTATCAGATAGAGCCGTACCGCCTCTGCACGCTGCTGGGAGAGTTTTTGATTGTATACGTCCGAGCCGCGTGAGTCGGTGTGCCCGCCTATCTCGACCCTGATAGTGGGATTCTCCTTGAGGATCTTGGCCGCCTCGTCGAGTATAGGATAGGATTCGGGAAGTATTACGGCCTTGCCGGTCTCGAAGTTGATGCCCCGGAAGGCGATCTTCATGCCTTTCTTGATCAGGTCGAAGTCCCTGGTGGTTCCTGCCGCGCCGACGATAACCGATGCGGTTTGAGGCAGGTAGTCTTCAGACGAAACCTCCACACCGTAGGTCCCGGGTTTGATATCCACCTTGTACAGGCCGGTCAAGGGGTCGGTTTTGACCTCAGGAATGGGAGCGTCGGTGAATCGAATCGCAGCGGGCAGGCCTGCGTCGGTCTCACGGTCGCGAACCGCTCCGGAAAGGGTCGCCATCCTGGGTCCCAGCATGAGCTCTACCCGGGCAACCTTGCCGTCCATCACGGTCACGGTTTTTTTAGCGTTCTGGTAGCCGTCCGCTGTGGCCTCGAGTGTGTATATCCCTGGATCGAGGGAATCGATCTTAAAGCCCATCGAGCCTGCAGTTATTACGCCTGTCTCGGGGCCGGAGTAGCTCAGCCTGGCCACAAGGCCTGCGTCCGTCTCGGTATCCTTGACGTTGCCTGCGATGTCGCCCATGGGTACGCGCTTCTTCTCAGGGCTTACCCAGGATACGCCGGCGGTTATAGTGCGATACCAGTCCTCGCGGGGGTTGTCCTCCTGTTTGAGGATAAGAAAGTCCATTCCCAAATCGAAGTTCATCCCGAAGGGAAGCGATAGCCTGATACCTGGGGTTACCCAGAAATCCGCATCCTGATCGCTGTCCAAAGGATAATTGGAGTAGAGTTCGGTGAAGAGAACCACATACTTAGCGTCAACCTCAAGCCCTGCGCCGATTGGTATGTAGTCGGTAACGTCAGCGCCATCAATATCGTCGCCTGTCATGAGATATCCGGCGTTGAGATGAGCCTTTAGGGGAAAGGCCATGATATCGCCGAAGTCGGAGGTAACGAGAGCCAGAGCCCCGACATCCAGGCCGTTGTTGTAGCCTTCGGGGAAGAACGCGTCGGAACCCACGGGAAGAAGCGTTTTCACCTGCACGCCGAGCTTGAGAACCGGTATCTTTGTATAGCTTGCCTTTGCGTTGATCTCCAGGTCCCAGAGGCCTGTCTCAGGGTCGGTATCGGTGTTGGGTCTGTTGTATGCCAGAGCAGGCACCACTCCCAGCTGAAGAAACACAAGGGGTGTCCAGCCGGCGCCTAACCTTGCTATGCCGTCCCAGGTGGTTATCTCGCCGTCGTTGTAGTGATAGGCGCCTACCGGATAGCCTGCCCAGTGCAGGTTGAAGCCTAAAGCGCCCTTATGCATCGTGGCGGCGTTCTGGATTCTGAGCAGTCCGTTTCCGGCTGTAACCGTAGGAGCGGCCATCACGGTTGTGACCATCATTGCGATGGCCAGGGTTATGATTACGGCTTTTCTCATGATTCATCCTCCTCTCTGTGATACGGTTCGTTTTTACACCTCCGTTTTCCTCTACATCTGGATTATAGAAGTTTCCTTGAATTTGTCAAGGCTATTCGTATGAGATTCGTTTGACAGCTCCCATCTTACGCCTATAATCCAATAAAGGAGGCACAATGCTTTATTTGTACATAGCCCTGGGTGTAATCGTAATCATCCTTCTGTCGTCGGCGATCAGGATACTTAAGGAGTACGAGCGCGGGGTTATTTTCCGTCTGGGACGACTTGTCGGATCGAAAGGTCCGGGGCTTATCCTGCTCATCCCTTTTATCGACAGGATGGTGCGTGTGAGTCTGCGGACTATAACCATGGACATCCCTCCCCAGGACGTAATCACCCGCGACAACGTAACCGTTGAGGTTAACGCGGTTACATACTTCAGGGTAATGGACGCTTCAAAGGCGATAGTTGAGATTCAGGACTTCATCTTCGGCACCTCGCAGATCGCACAGACCACCCTGCGTTCTGTTCTGGGCGAGTACGAGCTCGACGATCTACTTTCAAAGCGTGAGGCCATCAACGAACGGCTGCAGCGGATCATAGACAAGCAGACCGATCCCTGGGGCGTTAAGGTCTCGATGGTGGAGATCAAGGACGTGAATCTTCCGGACGAGATGCGCAGAGCCATCGCCCGTCAGGCAGAGGCTGAGCGTGAGCGCCGTGCGAAGGTTATCCATGCTGCCGGTGAGTTCGAAGCTTCCGAGAAGCTGAGTCAGGCTGCGGCGGTTCTCGATAAAACCCCTTCCGCCATCCAACTTCGTTTCCTGGGTACGCTCACCGAAATCGCAACCGAGAAGAACTCCACCATAATCTTCCCGGTACCCATAGACCTCTTAAGGGTCTGGATAGATAAGCAGACCGGCGGCGAAAAAAAGATAACCAAGTAGCGTTTCTTGAGCTGTTCGCTGGATAAGAAATCCATCAAGCTTCTGCGTGCTGTGAGCCGCGGGGGCTGGGCTGCTCCGGCTGACCTTGCCGGAGCAGCCTCTATAACCGAAGAAGAGATCGAGCCTCGCCTGTACGCTTTGAGGCATTCGAGGATATTGGGTCCTTTCCGCGCCGCACCATTCCTTCCTTTACTGCACGGCGGCCTGTGGGGGCGCTACGTGGTGCGTTTGTATAAACTGGATATTGGGCTCGAAGAACGACTTGTAAGGAACCTGTCAGGTCTTGAGGAATCAATTCACAACGCTTGCTTCTTCACGAAGCGCTTCCCGACAACCAGCTTCTTCTGCTTCAGCCGAACGAAGGAAGAACTCAAGCTGATCCTTCGCGAAGCCGGCGTTGAAGAAGAGCCGTTGGAGGTCCGTTCCTATAACTTTCCCTTCTCCGCCAGCCTTTCGGATGAGGAACGGCTGCTTCTTCGGACTATAAACTCCACCGGCCAGGTCATTCCTTCAATGCTTGCCAGGCATGTGGAAAGGGATACTGCCTGGGTTGAGTCCAAGCTGCGGCGCCTTATCTTGCACTCAGACAACCCTCAGGGCGTAGCCATCCTGCGGACCACCATCCACTGGTACAGGATAGACAACTTCATCCATGCACATATCCTTTTGCCTATCGAAGCAAAGGAGCGTCTTGCAGTGCTTTGCAGGGGCCTTGAATGGAACTCTCTATCCTGGCCTGGCGAGAGCTCACAGACCGTCCCCATTGAAGTGGATTTCAGGAGCTGGGGACAGTTTGCCGAGTGGAGGTCCTATCTTGAGCTTGCCGGATTTCCCGCTTCAGGCTTTGCCTTATTTGCAGAGGAGCGCATCCACGCGAAAGGCTTTGAGTTCTAGTCCGGAAGGCGTCATCTCCAGATAGGTGAAGCGGCTGAACCACTCGCCAAGAGAGTAAAATTCACGGTTCCTATAGGCGAAGCGCAGGGGCTCGTGGTGGTGCCCGCTGATAACAATCTGGGTACTGGGATTAATGGGTTTAAGACTTGAACTATAGAATACGCTGGGAAACCTTACATGACGTTCACGACTTAAGTGGGCGGCCTCAAGTGCAAGGCTGAAGCCAAGTCGGTAGGGGAGAAGCGAGTAGAGCCAGACCGAGGTTGGGTTCTGCATGATGCGGGCGGTAAGACGCGAGAGTGAATCCGGTTCGCGCAGTAACCCGTGGAACAGCTGCACCCTTCTTCCAAACACCTCGTGCACCTCGCCGTCATGAACGATCCTAAGCCCCCTTTTGCGTAGGTACTCCGCCATCCAAAGATCGTGGTTGCCTGCAAGAAAAAAAACCTTAATCCCTTTCCTTGTGAGTTCGGCTATCTCCTCGATCAACGGCTCATAGGCAGGTAACACACGACCTCGGAACACGAAGCCGAACTCAAACAGGTCGCCCAAAAGGTACAGTTTATCGCAGCTTAAAGCCTCTTTCTTGAGAAAACACTTGAAGATTTCCTCGCGCTCGGGCTTATCCGGCCTGGCGTGCAGATCGGATGCAAACAGAACCCTTTTCACCAGGCAAAAGGCTCGCTTTTATGGTAGAAGCGCTGCACTGCAAAGCCCACAGCTATCCCCCAAAGAATTCGCGGGGAAGGATGTCGGAGGAAGTACCTAAGGAAACGTATGACCGGTATCTCGGTGTATTCTTTGCCGTCCATGATCTTTCCGATTGTATTTATAATAGGGTTGTCGAAGCGGAAGAACGCCTGCGGGATCATAAGATGCACCCGGTCCCGGCAGGGATAAAGTTTTACCCTGCGAGGATAGTCGGAGAGCGGGTAGGAGTCGTCTTTCTTCAATGCCTCAACGATCACCTCGCCTGCGGACGAGCCTGCAGGCCCTGCGCCAACAACGATCACGTCCCAGGTGTTCATGTTCTATTATATCCGCCCGTTAGGTTTCTGCAAGAAATTATGCACAGGCTGGAGAGCCTGTGCCACACCACCCCACGAATCCGCTTTGCCGGCTTGCGCCGTCGCGGGAACCCCAACGGAGCGATACCGATAGAGACCACACGCAAAGCTTGGCTGGCCAGTCTTTTCTCTGCGATCTTTTGTCCCAAAGAGACAAAAGGAGCATTAATTTCCTCCTCCCCCTTGATGGGGGACAGTGTGCCCCTTGAGCGCTTTATGCGTTCATAGGGTAGGATTGAGGAGGGGGTGAAGACCGGTAGATCCCGGTGGATACGCTCTCTCGCTCTTGACTTAATCCCGCCACGTAGATATATTAGCTCAAACTGGAGGAATAATGGAACTTAAACTCATACCGATCCAAAAGCCCGAAGAAGCGAACGTCATCGTCGGAATGACGCACTTCATCAAGTCCTGCGAGGACGTGTACGAAGCCCTGGTTACATCGGTTCCAGGCATAAAGTTCGGGTTCGCCTTTTGCGAGGCTTCCCAGGATCGGCTGGTTCGCTACGAGGGTACGGATGAGGAACTGACCAGGCTTGCCGTAAAGAACGCCGAGGCCATAGGCGCTGGCCACAGCTTCGTTCTGATTCTCGGTAACGCGTATCCGGTAAACGTTATGGAATCGTTGCGCGGGGTGCGCGAGATAGTTAGCTTGTTCTGCGCCACCTCCAATCCGGTTCAGGTCCTGATTGCCGAGACAGATCAGGGCAGGGGTGTTTTAGGTGTGGTAGACGGCTACTCGCCGGTTGGTATCGAGGATGAAGCAAAGATAAGAGAGCGCCGCGAGTTCATGCGTAAGATCGGATACAAGTTCTCCTGAAGGGATGGGGAGGGTTGTGGAGGGGTCAGGGGGAGACGGTTTTGATCTCTACGTTCTCGATTTGGAACTTGTTGCCTGCGTACCGTTTATCCTCTGCAGTGGCCTTGAGCTTTACCTCTAGGCCGGCTTCCGGATCGGAGCGGAAGAATAGCAGTTCATCCTTTCTTAGCTCAACCTTCTGCTGAGTTGTCGTTTGCAGAAGTTGAGGAAAGACCTTTTGAAGGAACTCGATCCCTTCATTCCACAGGGGCAGGTATATCTTTACCCGGTGAATACCGGTTATCCCGTACTTCTCGGCGTTCGGCTTCATGAGGGTCTTGATATCCTCCTCTGAATCCTCATGATATTCAAGGAAGCTTATGTCCATGTCGGTGCCAGGGATAGGGAGCAGGTTCAGGGAGCGCCAAGGAGAAACCTTCTTCTGCTTCGACTGTCCCAGGCCCAGGAACCCGGTGACGGCCTCCAGGATGTCTTTGGACGTTTTAACAAGGGATTGTTTTGGTTCAGGCTCAGGGATCTCGATGCCCCTTTCAACCAGACCTTCGTACACTTCGTCCAGATCTTTTACGGCGATAAAGATGGAAAAGACGCCGCGCTTTCCCTCGCTGTAGCGTTCAACCCAGCGGGGATTCCAACCCCTGACCGAAGGCTGCAAGAGACGCACTATCTGCAGGTACTGTTCGCCTATCCAGATATTGGAAACGGCAAGCCCCTGCGTGCTTTTTTCCGATCCTGGATCGAAGGGAAAACCAAGCGGCACGATTTCCTTTTTGAGGTTTTCAAGGATCGCCGCGTCGTTGTCCACGTGTATGAGGAAATGATCAAGCCGCATTATCGCTTAGTATAACGATTTTGAGTCGAGGGTCAACTGATAAATGCTCCTTTTTGCCTTCGGCAAAAAGATCGCAAAATAAACCGAGTTAAGACTGGACTTCGTTTTTGGGTACCGTGTACTTTCCCCACAGTCCTATGCCCAGCTTGTACATCACGATCAAGGTCCAGACGAGCGATATGATGAACGCGCCTATATCCGAGATGGGGATGGCGAACCATATCCCTTCCTGGCCGAAGAAGTGCGCGAAGAGGAGGATCGCCGGCACCAGTATCAACAGCTGGCGTGATATTCCGATCACCGCAGAGGGTATCCCTTTTCCAACCCCCTGGAAGAAGCTTGCAAACGCCACTTGCGCGCCCACGAGGCTGAAACCGATCATCGCTATTCGCATGGCGTGGGCGGCCATGTGAACGAACTCCGGATTGCGGTTGAAGATGCTCACTATCTGGCGAGGGAAAAGAATGGCCAAAAGCGAGACACCCATGGTTATGGCTGTGGATATGAGCACCGTCCTGCGTACCGTGCCCCGAACCCTTAGGTATTTCTTTGCCCCGAAGTTGTAGGCGATTATGGGCAGGGCACCTTGGGAGATGCCTATGCATGGCATGAACCCGAACTGCGCCACCCGGAATATCACCCCGTAGGCTGCGATGGTAAGAGGCCCGAACGTCGAGGCCACGTTGTTTACCACGGCCATGGCCACGCTGCCCACCAAAGACATCAGTGTGTGAGGACCGCCTACCGCATAGATCTGACCCCACAACCTGAAGTTAAGTTTGAAGTATGAAGCCTTGAGCCTGAAGCTCGTGCGCTTGCCGAAAAGGTAGGAGAGCACCACTATCGCACCTACCGCCCGGGCCAGTATTGTGGCCACCGCCGCTCCCTGGACACCCATTCCCAGAACGTAGATGAATATCGGATCGAGCGCGATGTTTATGACCGCACCGGTGATCATTGCTATCATAGGCAGATTGGGGTTGCCTTCGGCTCTGATAAGGTTGTTGCCTATCATGTTGGTGAAGATGACTATCGCTCCTGAAGCGATAACGATCATGTAGGAGTAGGAGTCGCCTATGATCGCTTCCGACGCGCCCAGAACTCTAAGTAGAGGATAACCCACGGTGTGTCCTGCGATTGCGGCAAGTATGCCGAGTATCAGGATGATCACAAGCGCCTGTCCTACCACCTGGTTGGCCGCCTCCACCCGTCCTTCACCAAGTCTACGTGAGATAAGGGAGGATGACCCTATACCCGTTCCTGCACCTATGGCGATAAAGACCATCTGTAGGGGAAAGACCACGGTAAGCGCGGCGATGGCGTTTGGACCCAGGCCGCCAACGAAGATGGTATCCACCATGTTGTAGGTGGCGTTCACCAGCATCCCGATAACACCAGGCAGGGAGAAACGCCACAAAAGCTTGCCTACTGACTGGGTTCCCATGAGTTCCGAGCGGTTTGGAGCAGGGGGGGGAGTTGGTCTCTCAGACATAAGCAACGATTATAGTTTAATTTAGTTAGGTGTCAATTTAGAAATGTGATTTAGGGGTCCCCGCAGAGCCGCGTAGCGGATCTGTGGAGTATAATTCGACATTAGCGCTGATTATAGTGATTTTTTCAGGGCGGTCAATGCAGCTATATCTCTTGGGGCGAATAAATCCGCAGATTTTGATCCCCCTGTGTCCCCCTTAATAAGAATCCCTCCGGCCTTCGGCCACCTCCCTTGATAAGGGAGGCCTCTCAAAGCCCCCCTTTTTAAGGGGGGTAGGGGGGATTCTGGAGTGCAACGAGCGCCTCGTTGCGAGTAGCGTCAGCGACAAGTGGCTTCAGACAAGTGGTTCAGACAAGGGGTTTAAACCCCTTGCCCAACACTTGACAAAAGTGACAAAAGGCGTAAAAAGAGTATAGTTTATATACTAAAAACCCGTAACTCAGGGCATCACCTCCGCAAACCCGCGCCAGCACTGCATCTGAGAGGGCTTGATAAGAAGGGTGCGAAGCGTATACTTTTATTTGTAAACAAAGCAAGCAGGAGGCAAGCATGAAGAAACTGTGGCTTGTGCTTGGGTTAGGTTTTATCGTGATGGTTGGGTGCAATCAGAGAGGGGTTCAAAAACTCAGCGCCGAAAACGACTCCTTGAAAAGACAAGTAGATTCACTTACACAAAAACTCGCGAATCTTGGGTACAGCCCGAACGCATCAAGCATTGAGCAACTTATGCAGAACCAAATGCCTAGTTTCGCTATGCTTAGTGCTGTCCCTGGGGACTACTTGGAAAAGAGGTTAATATTGTATGGATATGCAAAATTAAGCGGTTACTACAACTGTGGATATTCGGAAGCTCAAGACTCCTACTATTCTGTAGAACTTTTTAACAGAGGAAGTCGACTCATATACGTTTATTTTCCTAAGTCATCAAGCAGAGAATTATTCGAGTTGCTCGGAAAGGCTAGTTCAGATGGAATACCCATGAAGATTGAAGCAGTAGAATTACGGACGAGATATGACCCAGTAGGCGTGTGCAAAAGTGATTTCTTGGCCGAAGGAATTAGTTGGGAAGTGTTGAAGTAGGTTAAGGGGCCGACCTTCAGGTCGGCCCGAACAAAACAAAACCATAAAGGAGGCGAAATGCCTGACATTAACGCTGAAGAGCTGCTCAGAAAAGCTTGGGGTGAATTTTGTAGGGATTACGATGATAAGGTACGAGACTATTCTAAGTCTGAGTCTGTGACGAGTAGAGCCGAGGCTGAAGCTGCGCATTGGATATTATGGAATGAATACGACTTAATGGTGCAACTTGGAAGGTATACGTACGACCATTTAGCCAAGAACTCACCTTCGGCAATTGAAATGCACTTTGAGAAGAACGTGACCCGTGCCAGCTTTGAAGGTTACGATTTCGAGGGAAGTCTAAATGAGTTAAAGAAAAGACTTAAGCGAAAGCAAGGACCAAAAGTAGATTTAATAATCGTTCAGGAAAACAGTCTAGGTCGGTTTTTACTGTGTGCTGAAGCAAAATGTTTTCACTATGCAGTCGGTCGATATTACAGAAATCCTCAAGAAGTCATTGAGAAGGACATTGACACTTTAGTGGCAATAAGAGACTTGGGAATAGCCGAAAGAGTAGTTTTCATACTGTTTGATGACTATTATTGGATTCGCAATGAAGACATTGAGAGTGTAGTAGTGAACGCCTGCAAGGAACATAACATCACTTTACTAAAGCACAATTCAAAAGCAAAACTCGAACGTTGGAAATGACCAATAATCGGGCCGACCTAAAGGTCGGCCCCTACGTTTAATCCCCATTTAGTTCCCCCTTAATAAGTGGGACATTTGATCCCTCTTTGGTTTTCCCTTGGTAAGGGAGACGTTTAAGGTTGCCTCCCTTCATAAGAGCGGTCGGAGGGATTACCGAATCTGTGAAATCTGCATCAATCTGCGGATTTTAAATGCTTCTCTCGAATTGTTTTGCAACCGTTTGAGAGTCGGCCTGGCTTGACAATTAATCGCCAAGGAGTATTGTTAATAGGAACTTCGTAAGTTTCAAATTCATGGAGATTAACTATGAAGCAGGATTTCGAGAAGGAAGGCACAAATCCCAGCTTTTCGGATTTGCAAGGGAGAGAGGATGAGTGATAGAAGGATTTGTGAGTACTGCCGCTCGGAGCTTCCCCCTGATGCAACCTACTGCCCTTACTGTGGTGCAGAGCCCGTAACACCACCTCCCGCAACACCCGTAACACCCCCACCCGTACCCGTAACACCATCTCCCGCAACACCCGTAACACCCGTAACACCAGCAACGCAGCCCTTCGCAGTGCCCCAGTCGACCACACTTTCGATCACGGCGTTCGTTCTGGCCATTGTCGGATTCGCGGTTATTATCACCTTTATACCTGCTTTAATAGTTGGTCTTATCGCGCTCAAGAAAGAGCCGAAAGGCAAGGTTTTCGCCTGGATAGCGGTTGGAATCTCCGGAGGGATACTGCTGATCATTGTTGTTCTAATGATCATTGCACTGATTCAGATTGCTGCGGTGCCCAAAACCCTGGTATTAACCGGGATGGTAACTGTTCTGGTGTCTTTTGGGTATCTTTTGGGTATCTTTTGGGTATCTTTTGGGGATGTTTTGGGGATGTTTTGGGGGGGATGTTACGTGGGTGTTACGGGGGTGTTACGGGTGTTACGGGTGTTACGGGTGCGGGAGGTAGTAAGTGGCGATTATAGACAGGATAAGGTTTGATGCCCCGTCTGAGGAGATGCTCGTATGGAGGTATCCAGGTGAACAGCTCAGACTGGGCTCCCAGCTTGTCGTGAATCAGAGCCAGGAGGCGGTTTTTGTCAAGGGGGGAGAGGCGCTTGACGTGTTCGGCCCTGGAACCCACACCCTTTCTACAGGCAATCTGCCTCTCTTACACCGGTTGGTCAACCTGTCTTTCGGCGGAGATACATCCTTCACCGCAGAGGTCTGGTTCATCAACAAGACGGTCAAGCGTGATCTCAAATGAGGAACAAAGGCACCGATCCCCATCATTGATTCGGTTTACAACTACACTGTCAATATCAGGGCCTATGGACGTTGGGGTCTGCGAATTACAGATTCACGCAGCTTCGTTACCCAGATGGTCGGTATCCTTAAGATGACTGATACAGCCCGGATAGAGGAATATTTCATCGTTGAGATAGACCAGAAGTTTTCCGATGCGATGGCTGAGTTCTTTGAGAGTGAGAAGTCTTCGGTTTTTCAGGCGAACGCCCAGCTGAACGAGCTTTCCACCTTTACACGAAACGCCGTAACCCGTGAGTTCCAGCGCTACGGGATAGAGATAGTGAACTTCAACATCGAGCGCATCTCCATCCCCGAGGAGGAGATGGATAAGTTCCAGGAGCTTCTGGGCAAGCGCATAGAGAGCGATCAGATCGGCGGTGCAGGCGTACCTGCAGACCAGCAGGTCGGGCAGAGCTCTCCTCGTCCTCCTCAAGGCCTTCCTCAGGAACGACCCAAGCCTGAGACTGGAGACGAGACCGATGCACTGATTGCTTACATAAACCGGGAACAGGACTTAGGCGAGGAGGAGATTCGCAAGGCGAAACTTACATACAACCCGTATCACCTGGTAGAAAACTTCATCATCAGCCTGGCGTAGTAGAAAGATGGAAAACCTTGCACTCACTGAAGCCCATGAGGGAGACATAGATTTCCTTCTGGAGATGTGGAACGATCCCAGGATGATGCGATACGCGGGCTATCCCGAAGGAAGGTGCTGGTGGCAGGAGTATCTTGCCGAACATAAGAGATATGCAGGCGATGACACCCAGTTTATCCTGCGCCTTGAGGACGGTACTGCGATCGGCGAGTCGCACTACGGCCCGGTGCCTGACGGGTTCGAGGTCGGCGACTGGCGAAAGCCTGAAGGTGTGAGATGCCTTATGACCGACATCAAGCTTCTATCTCGTTATTGGGGATAGGGTATCGGTACTCAGGGTATGCGGATGATCGTTGAGCTGATATTTGCCAAAGCCTCCTGCGAGCTTTTAGTCGTGCCTCCTCACAGGGATAACCCGCCGGCATTCCGGCTATACGAGAAGGCAGGGTTTTTGCTGACCGGCCTGAAGGTCTGGGAAAGCCACGAGATGATGGGGCTTGCAAGGGAGAGGTTTAATAAGCTCTACAGGTAAGCAGGCGAGATGCTTATGCTTGCAAATACAAGGAGGATAGATGCCTTTAATTCAGGTAGACGGCCCGCCGATAGACGTCGAGAAAAAGAGACGTCTGGTCAAAGAGCTGACCGAAGTTGCCGTATCGGTTTACGAGATCGAGGATATCATCGTTCTCATCCGCGAGAACCCGCCGGAGAACGTGGGTGCTAACGGTGAACTGATCGCCGACAAACACCGGGAAGAATAAAACCACAGATGACGCAGATTTCCCCCTCCCTGGTGGAGGGGGATAGGGGGAGGGGACACATTGATCCTTCTTTACACTTGACATAGGGTAGGAGAGGGGTATAGTTAACTAGGAGGAAGGAGGAATGATGAAGAAGCTATTCCCGATAGTGACAGTCTTGATCGCCTTAGCGTTAATCGTATGTCAGAGAAGCGAGGTGGGCTGGATCTCAATTCAATCAACCCCCGAGGGCGCGGAGGTTTACCTTGACGACAGTCTCACCGGCGAGGTCACCAACTGCCTGCTTGAGGTTGAAGCGGGTGACCATACAGTCAAACTGGTTCGTGAAGATTACAAAGATTGGGTACGAGATGTTACCGTCGAAGAAGGCGACACCGTTGAGTTAAACGCCTACGTTTATATCCCCGATACCGTCAAGCCAGGGAATGTGTTGTGGAAGTATGAAATAGGAGAATGGGATTACGGAGGTGGAGAACGTTCCTATGACGGATATTCACCGGCAATTGTATTAGACGGAGTTATTTATTGTACGAATAATGAAGGCTACCTTTATGCTATAAATCCGGATGGGAGCATGAAATGGAAATACAATGTGGGAACGAAACCTACGTCACCAACGATAGGGCCCGACGGTACAATCTATGTGGGTACCAGTAGTGCGTTAAAGGCGATCGATTCAGATGGCCAAGAGAATTGGAGCTATCCCGTTGAAGCAGGCGGCGTACCTGCAATTGCATTATCAGGAGACATATACCTACCGTCTTTCAATGGAAATCTCTATGCATTGGATCCCAACGGCAATTTGGAATGGACATACAATATTGTTGATGCCCGATATTATGATTTCAATTCTCCTGCAGTTGGAGGGGAGGGTACGATATACTGTTCTGCTTATGATAGGGGTTGTCCTCTATATGCCTTGAGTCCTGATGGCGAATTAATATGGCGGTATTCTGCATGGATACCTTACACGAGTTTAAATTATATGTCGTGGGGGCCATTCGTTACCTCTCCTTCGATTGATTCGGACAGTGAAATCTACTACGGTTCCTTTAGTGTGTTTGGTGAGGAGCCGGATGAGTACTGGGAATACCATTTGATAGTTATTAATCACGATGGAAGCATGCGCACAGCCTACCAATTATCTCAGGATGCAATCGTTTATTCTCCTTCTGTAGATCAAAGTGGGAGGGTTTATTTCGGAGCTAAAAACCAACTTATGTGCTTAGACGAATCAAGCGGTAAATTCCAGACATATAACGTTCCGGTTTGCAGCTCTCCGACTATAGGTTCTGATGGTGCAGTATACTTTGGTTCACCCGATGGGAATTTCTATGCAATAGGGCCCGTTGCTATTCTAAAATGGAGTGTGAATATAGGAGCGACATACTTTTCGTCGCCAGCAATTACTTCAGAAGGTGTGATTTACGTTGCGGCAAACGATGGGTTTCTTTACGCGATTTACAGTGAATCTCAAGGATTAGCAAATTCATCCTGGCCTAAAATGTATCATGATAACCAGAATACCAGCAATGCGACATGGGTTGGCTGGTGAGAAATTATAATAAATAAGTAAGGCCGCCCTTTCGAACGCTCTTCTCAATCTGATCCCCCTTTATCCCCCTTAATAAGAATCCCTCCGGCCTTCGGCCACCTCCCTTGATAAGGGAGGCCTCTCAAAGCCCCCCTTTTTAAGGGGGGTAGGGGGGATTTTGCAGAGCAACGAGGCGCTAGTTGCGAGGCGTGTAGCGCAGACACTCTTGTCTGTGTCTCCTTCTCCAAAGCATAGAGAGAGTGGGTTGAAGTTTTGGTAGTAGACTCATAAAGGCTGCACTTTACCATTTTTTATTAAGTATAACTTTCAGGTTTACAAAGCTGACACGCTTACCTTGACACCTTCTGAATTGATCCTATAATCTTTGCGGATAAGGATAGCGACCCCCTATAACGCACAATCATCCTTATAGAAAGGAGAAAAAATGGCCAAAGTAGCCAGAGAGATGGTGGAAAAGGCAGGCGTGGACGTTGACAAGCTCTTGGATCTTCTCGTAAAGAACGCAGCTGCCGAGCTTACCACCTATTATTACTATACCATCCTTCGTGCCAACCTTATCGGGTTGGACGGAGAGACCCTTAAGGAGATAGCCGAGGTGGCGCGAGTTGAGGATCGCAACCACTTTGAGGCCCTTGTACCACGTATCTACGAACTGGGCGGCAAGCTGCCAGACGACATGAAGGAGTTCCACGACCTTTCAGCTTGCGGCGCAGCCCATCTTCCCAAGGACCCAAGGGACGTCAATGCGATACTTAAGGTGCTCGTAGGCGCCGAGCGGTGCGCAGTGCGTGGTTATACCGAGATATGCAACATGACAGCGGGCAAGGACCACCGGACCTACGATTTGTCACTCTCCATCCTGCACGAAGAGATAGAGCACGAGTCCTGGTTCTCCGAGTTCCTGGGCGAAGGCCCGTCAGGCCACTTCATGCGCAGGGGCGAAACCTCGCCTTTCGTGTCCAAGTTCCTTAGGTAGCAAGTTTATTATACACTCAAAGGCCGTCTGAAAGGGCGGTCTTTTTTTATCCGCAGATGACGCAGATCGAACGGATCCCTTAGATGGGTATTGACCCAGGAAGAAGTTCGGTTATATTACGCATATGAAAGCAGGAATAGACCCTCAACTTAACAATGAATGCCGTACGTGCAGGAATAGTATCCAGTTATGACACGATCCAATCCAGGAGTTCCGACACCTTATCCTGATCTTAACGAGGTGTTACACCAACTGGTGACGGGCATCGAGGCCGTTCTGGTCGATAACTTCATCGGTGCCTATCTGCAGGGTTCTTTTGCTCTAGGTGATTTTGATATCCACAGCGATGTTGATTTCATCGTAGTCATCGGCAAAGAGCTTTCAGCCGATCAAGTTAGTGCTCTGCAGGTCATGCACGGGGCAATCTACGAACTTGATTGCCCGTGGGCACAGCACCTGGAAGGAAGCTATTTTCCAGCGGGTATCCTTAAGGATTATTCCCAGAGTGGCAGAAAGCTCTGGTATCTGGACAATGGACACCGCGTGCTTGAGAGGTCTCTGCACTGCAATACGGTTCTTGTCCGGTGGACGGTACGCGAGTACGGGGTTAGGTTGGCCGGGCCTCTGCCTGTCACTCTCGTAGACTCTATCCCTGTCGAGACGTTGCGCCGTGAGATCCTGGAGACGATAAGCGGTTGGGGTAGCCAGATACTGGCCGAACCCGAGCAATACAACAACAGGTTTTATCAAACATTCATCGTCCTAAGCTACTGCCGTATGTTGCACGACCTCTATAACGGTTACCCCGGATCCAAACGCGCAGGGGCCGAGTGGGCCAAATCCAACCTTGATCGGCGCTGGTCAGGGCTTATTGACAGAACGTGGGACGGGCGTCCTAATCCGGAGGTACAGATACGTCAGCCCGCTGACCCCGAAGACTTCAAAAGCACCCTGGAATTTATTAGATACGTGATGGATGTCAGTCGCAAATATATGAAAACACGTAGGGGCCGACCTCAAGGTCGGCCCGGATAAAACAAAGGAGGCGAAATGCCAGCTAAAGACTTTGAAGGTAAGGAATGTCCTTACCAAGAGTGTAAGGGAGGCAAGCTGAAAGCCTTAGGTGGAAACACCCTCAAGTGTTTCCATTGTCAGTCCACATTCATTCTGACCTATGTGGACGATTTTGACAAAGGGCGGCGCGTATTTCTTGGCCAAAGATACAACCCCGCGTTCTTTGATAGAGTGGAACAACTGTATTCTGAAGGTCAGGACTGGGCCGAAGTATTCCTATCGGTGGAAGAAGAAGGGGTACCTCTCTACACTTCACCTGCTTACGTACTTGGTTATAAAGAACACAAGGAGATGCCTTCATAACTAAATTTCGGGCCGGTTTAAAAACCGGCCCCTACGTTTAATCTGCGTCATCTGCGAAATCTGCGGATAAATTCCTATTTATTATTGATCTGAGCTCGCTTCAATGCTCCTTTTTACCTTCGGTAAAAAGATCGCAAGTCGCTTCGCTCCATCCCCCTCCTTGGTGGAGGGGGACAAAGGGGGAGGGGATTTACTTATTATCTATCTGCGCCCTTTGGAGCTTGCCCGAGTAATCAATGTAAACCGTCTTCATCTCGGTGAAGATTTCGTACGCGGTCCAGCCGCCCTCGCGGTGTCCGTTGCCGGTTTCCTTGACCCCGCCGAAGGGCAAGTGGCACTCCGCGCCTATAGTCGGGCCGTTCACGTAGGTTATGCCGGTCTCGATGCGCTCAATCGCCCGCATCGCTCGGTTAACGTCCTGGGTGTAGATCGAAGAAGACAGCCCGTAAACCGTACCGTTCAGCACCTCGATCGCCTCCTCAAGGTCCTTGACCGTAATCACCGAAAGCACCGGCCCAAATATCTCCTCCTGGGCGATGCGCATATTTGGTGTTACCTGGTCGAATATCGTCGGCTCGTGGAAGAAGCCCTTATCGAAGTCGCCGCCAGTGAGGCGGTGGCCTCCGACGACTAACGCCGCACCTTCGTCAATTCCAATCTGGACATAAGACTCAACCGTCTTGAGCTGTGCCTCGGAGACCAGCGGGCCCATCTGGACCGATTCGTCCAGCCCGTTGCCGATCTTGATCTGTTTGGCTCTGTTTACCAGCTCGGCCAAGAACTCGTCGTGCACCCCTTTCTGGACAATGATCCGCGAAGTCGCGGTGCAGCGCTGGCCGGTGGTGCCGAACGCGCCCCACAGAGCGCCGTCCAACGCAAGTTCCAGGTTTGCATCGTCCATCACGATCTGGCCGTTCTTGCCGCCAAGCTCCAGCGAACACCGCTTCAGGGTCTTGCCGGTGACCTCCGCAATCCGCTTGCCTACCTCTGACGAACCTGTAAAGCTTATGCCCTTGACGTCCGGGTGGTTGATGAGCCGCTCGCCTACCACTCCGCCTGATCCCGTAACATAATTGACCACGCCCTTGGGGATGCCTGCTTCGTCCAGAATCTCCATCAGCTTTGCGGTGCAGGCCGGAGTGTAGGTAGCCGGTTTGATAACTATCGTATTACCGGTGGTTATTGCAGGAAACGTCTTCCAGGTGGGGATGGCCACCGGAAAGTTCCACGGGGTAATCAGGCCCCACACGCCCATGGGTCTGTGGATAACGTAGGCCGCCTTGTTCCTTAATTCACTGGGGACGGTTTGCCCGTGCATGCGGCGGCCCTCGCCTGCGGCGAAGTCGGCGGTGTCAATGCCTTCCTGCACGTCGCCCCGGGTTTCGGCGAGCACCTTGCCCATCTCGCGAGTCATGAGCTTCGCCAGCTCCTCTTTGCGTTCGCGTAACTTATTGGCAACACGATACATATAATCCGCGCGCTCCGGTGCCGGGGTATCTCGCCAGGCAGGATAGGCGGCCTGGGCAGCTGTAACTGCCGCATCTACGTCATCTTGTGAAGATAGCTGAAACGTGCCCACCAGGTCACTGGTATCCGCCGGGTTGCGATTCTCGAAGGTCTTGCCAGACTGGGACTTAACCCACTTTCCTCCAATGAAGTTTAAGTACTCTTCGGCCATTTTCGCCTCCATTTTTTAGCCTATTCTACGCCGAAAAGGGGCAAAAGTCAACCCGTAACACTCAAAAAAAGCTGGTCAAAAGCTGGTCAAAAAGGGGACAAAAAGGGGACAAAAAGGGGACAAAATCGCGCTGGCGCGCGCATTTCAAATATACTCCGCAAGCGTCGTCCTTCGGTCAAAATGCACAGATCCCCCTGTCTCCCCCTTAAAAAGGGGGACGTATTGAGATTCCCCTGTCTCCCCCTTAAAAAGGGGGACGTTATAGGTAGCCCCCCTTCGATAAGGGGGGTAGGGGGGATTAGATTATCGGCAGGGAGGCGACTTCGTCGCCAATGCAAAAGTCAAATATCAAAATGCAAAATGGGAAATGGAAATTTACCGGTACCGTCGTGGAGTATTTATTCGGGGTCCACGCAAGAACGCAAAGCGATCTTGTGGGGTGGTTTAAAGCATCAGCAGGATAACGGTTAGGCAGGCGGCGGCAAGCAGGGGCGAGGCTACGGCCCAGAACACCAGCGGCGGCTTGTCCTGACGCCGGGTGCCGTAGCGTTCGGAGGACGCATGCGTGTTACGGGTGTTACGGGTGTTATTTCCTTGTGAGCGGAGCGCAAGCTCCGAGTAATTATGAGAATGCCCCGAAGGGGTACGGGTGTTACGGGTGTCGGGCTCGCGGCTGGCTAGCTTTCTTACGGCGGCGATAAATCGCATTGCCGCAAGAATCGCAACCGCGCCCGCGATGAGTATTATAAGCACCGTTCCAAACATGTAGTCGTCATTGTAACCAGATAGGGGAGAGAGTCAAGGGCGCGACTGCGTCGCCAATGCAAAAGTCAAATATCAAATTATTCCGCAAGCGTCATCCTTCGGAGCAAAATGGAGCGGCTTACGGCTGACAGCGAATAGCTCACGGCGGATGTCTGGGGTAAAAGGATGGGGGAGAGTCAAGGAGATGGGGTGGGGGCTTGACAAGGTTAAAAAAATTCGTATAGTTCATGTTATAAACTCAAAGTAGGAGGATAAAATGCAGACTCTTGGTGTACTCCTTGGAATACTGGGGTATATACTGACTGTTGTATTCTTAATTCTCATGTTGAAAGAACGCAGGGAAAAAACTATAAGAGACAGACTGCTTAAGAGAATACATCCACACAGAGACACAATTAATGCTTCAGAATTTCCGGAAAGCAGGCCAACTACCTTTGAAAACGCTTTAGTACGATTCTTTGCTGCGACAAATATATCCAAGAATATAGTTAATACACTCAGCGGTACTGGTCGAATGACGCTAACAGATATTGCAATGAATGTAAGGATGAAAATTCAAGACACGAATTTACCTGATTCTGCTGTCAAAGGTTCAATAACTATGCTTTATGGTTCCGGGTTTGTCAACGTAGATTTTGGAAAAAATGAATATTGGTTGACAGAGCTTGGTGACCATCTGCGACAAAGAATTGACAAATATTAAGGAGCTGAAACAGGCACCTACAACTTAAGTCGCCTTTAAGGCTTGACATGAGGCGTAAAAAGGTGTATAGTTGGGTATTATGAGGAGGATGTAGTGCTGAACCCTAAATACAAACGTTATGCCGAACGTATGAAACAGCTAATTGAGGAAGGGCAGGAAATTGAAAGCACCGCAAAGATTGGAATAGTGAATTATATCCCAGATCTTGAAAGATTACATTCTTGGTTGACGAAGACAACGAATATCGTCACAATAACTTTTGGAACAGAAAGTCAACACTTCAAAAAACTTTCTAAGCTTTTGGAAAGAAGAGTAGACTTTATAAATGAATTTAAGTCCATAAAAGGTTTATTGGTTGGAGCATTGGATGATTTAGAAGGAGGATTTTTAATTGGACAGGAGTTTTTAATTGCTGGTGAGATTTTTGATTCTATGTTGGAACAAGCAAGGGAGTTAAATAAGAAGGGTTATAAGGACCCTGCGGCTGTTTTAGCACGAGTTGTAGTTGAAGATTCCTTGAGAAGAATAGCACGAAAGGAGAATTTAGACTATACAAAGAAGGCCACTGTATTGAACGATCAACTTTGGAAGGCAAATAGATATGGACAACCACGATGGAAAAGGGTACAATTTTGGCTTACGGTGGGGAATTCAGCTGCACATGGGAAGTTTGATGAATACAATTCCGATGATGTAAAAACCATAATTGAAGAGGTAGAACGCTTTTTAGCAGAGGAGTTGCTAATTGGCTGAGGGTAAGTTATGAAGTTTCCAAGTTGGTTAAAATATGTTATTTGGGGAGTATTGCTTGCAGGAGCAGGGACATTTGTGGGGTTTAGGTTCAAAGCGTTTATGAGTGGTGAGGCTACGGCAATAGACATCGTAGTTTTTTTGGTTGGAGTAGCACTATTTCTGACTCCACTCTTCCAAGAGGTGAACATCCTAGGAGTAAAGTTAAAGAGGGAGATCGAAACACTAAAAACGGAAGTCAAAGACCAGATATTGAACTTAAGACTTGCTGTTCAGAATGTTATAGATATCAGGCATGATGTGAATATCTTTAATCTTCCCAGTGGAACCGAATTGTCTGAAGAAGGAAAGGCTTTTCTGAAGGCGGTCAAAAGCAAGAAACTTACGTACCCTCCTGAAGAGCTGCTGAGAGTTCCAGAGGAAAATAAGTTTCTCTTTTCTGTACGTTATGAAATAGAAAAGGAATTGAACCGAATTTGGATGCATAGATACCAAGAAGATTTAAGAGAACGAAGAGTTCCTTTCTACAAAAAGATTAGGATGATTCAGGAGTTAGAAGGTAAGTATTTGAGAACTATTGAATATGTGTATAAGATTTCTACAGCCGCCATTCACGGTGTAGATGTTGGGCAGGGGCAAATTGAATTCGTTAAACGCGTCTATAAAGAATTAATTACATTTTTGAGAAGCATAGATTAACCCCCTAGCCCCGTCATATCACCTTACCTTTAATGCTCCTTTTCTCGCAAGCGAGAAAAGATCGCAAGAGATTACTTCGTCGCTACGCTCCTCGCAACGACGGAGGGGGGGCGCGCTGACGCGCGCATTGCAAATTGCAAAGTGGAACGGCTCACAGCGGGAGACAAGGCTTGACAAACCGTTGAGGCGCTGGCGGATCATGTGGTTTTCTTGACATTCCCTGCTAACCGTGTAGAATTTGCGTCAATGGGTCAGCCGAAAGGGTTGGTGAGCGAAAACGCTTATACCATCCTTAACGAAGTGGAAGAGAAGAGGGCGTCGCTCATAGCCGCACTTCAGAAGATTCAGGTGCGTTACCGCTGCCTTCCCGAGACCGCCATGCGTCAGGTTGCGGCCCGATTGCGTGTGTCCATAGGACAGGTCTACCACATCGCCACGTTCTATACCTGTTTCCGGCTCGAACCAATGGGGCGCCACCACATACGGGTATGTCACGGCACGGCGTGTCACGTTCGCGGAAGCATGGGTATCCAGAATGAAATAGAGAGACAGCTTGGTATCAAGAAAGGCGAAACCACCTCGGATAATCGCTTTACCCTTGACGCTGTCAACTGCCTGGGATGCTGCGCTCTTGCTCCGGTGATGGTGGTGAACGAGGATTACTACCACATGGATAAGTCCAAGATCGAGACGACCATTAAGAAGTATGAGTAGGTATCTGGCTTCCCCTGAAGATCTGGATGCGTGGCGTGCCGGGATCCGCGCAGCCTATGATCCGAATAAGAACACCATAGCACTGTGCACCGGCACCGCCTGCCGGGCCTCCAGGACCATCCCGTTCAAACAGATGCTGGAAGCCGAACTCGAAAAACACAATCTCAAAGACAAGGTGAAAATCCTTCCCACAGGATGTCACGGGTTCTGCGAGCAAGGACCGGTGATGGTTATCCGTCCTAAAGGTATCTTCTACTGCCACGTCAAGCCAGAGGACGCGGCTGAGATCGTTGAGCGAACCATCATCAAAGGCGAACCCATTGAGCGGTTGCTCTATACCTATCCGTCCACAGGTGAGCGGATTACGTTTGAGCGCGACGTGCCCTTCTACGGTAACCAGACCCGGATTATCTTCGGGGAAAACGTGAACATCGATCCTACATCCATAGAGGATTACATCCGGATCGGCGGCTATGCGGCCCTTGCCAGGGCGCTTTTTAAGATGCAGCCGGACGAGGTCATTGAAGAAGTTCGCAAGGCAGGCCTGCGTGGCCGTGGAGGCGGCGGATTTGCTGCCGCCCGGAAGTGGAAGTCGTCGCGCAACGCCCCAGGTGAGCGCAGATACGTGCTCTGCAACGCGGACGAGGGCGATCCAGGAGCCTACTCAAACCGAAGCCTGCTCGAAGGCAACCCGCACTCGGTGCTGGAAGGGGTAATCATCGGCGGCTACGCGGTAGGTTCAAACGAAGGCTACATATACGTGCGCGAGGAGTATCCCCTGGCCGTCCAATTCTTCCGCAAGGCCATTGAGGACGCCGAGGAATGCGGGCTTCTTGGCGAGAACATCTTAGGCTCGGGCTTTGACTTCAGGATGCGAATCGAGCGTGGGGGAGGGGCGTTTGTATGTGGCGAATCAACGGCACTTATGGCCTCGATCGAAGGCAGACCGGGCGAGCCGCGGCCCAAATACATCCATACCGCAGAGCACGGACTATACAACATGCCCACCGTGCTCAACAACGTTGAGACCTGGGCCAACGTGCCCTTGATCATCAACAAGGGGGCCGACTGGTTCGCGTCCATCGGAACCGAGGGATCGAAGGGAACCAAGATATTTTCACTCGTAGGCAACGTGAACAACTCCGGTCTGGTTGAGGTGCCGATGGGCATCACGCTGCGCGACATCGTGTACAAGATCGGAGGCGGCATCCCGGGTGATAAGCGGTTCAAGGCGATCCAGACCGGCGGTCCTTCAGGCGGCTGCATACCCGAAAGCCTGCTCGATCTCGAGGTTGACTTTGACAAGCTGTGGGAAGCAGGCTCGATGATGGGATCGGGCGGCATGATCGTGATGGATGAAGATACCTGTATGGTGGACGTGGCAAAATTCTTTACCGGGTTCTTAAAGGATGAAAGCTGCGGCAAGTGCGTGCCTTGCCGGGAAGGGCTGAACCAGACCTACGAGATCCTCGACCGAATCACTAAAGGCCAGGGTAAGGAGTCGGACCTCGACCTTCTGGAAGAGCTGGGCAAGGTGATGCAGGATTCATCGCTCTGTGCCCTGGGCAGCTCCGCACCCAACCCGGTGCTTTCCACCCTGAGGTTCTTTAGAGACGAATATCTTGCGCATATACGTGAGAAACGTTGTCCGGCCGGTGTTTGCACCGCCCTTATCAAGTTCGAGATTACCGATAAATGCACCGGCTGCACCTTATGCGCAAAGAACTGTCCGGTTCACGCCATCGCAGGTAAGGTGAAGAAATTACACGTTATCGATCAGGACAAGTGTATCAAGTGCGGGGTTTGCTACGATGTGTGCAAATTCGACGCGGTGCGGAAGGTTTAGTATGACCCGTAACACACCCGTAACACCCGTAACACCCATAACACCCGTAACACACCTCTTGAAATCAGGGTTAACGTTTTGACGTGCAATGACTGGGAAATAGTGCTGTGAGTCATCAAGAGTGGTCAGGTGAAGCCAAATTTACCATTGACGGCAAGGAAGTGGTCGGCTACAAAGGAGAAACCATCCTGCAGGTGGCGAGAAGAGAGGGAATCAATATCCCCACCCTATGCTATCACGAGGCGTTGGAACCTTACGCGGTATGCAGGTTATGTCTTGTTGAAGTCACTGTGGGCAAACGCACGAGACTCGTAACTTCATGTATCTATGAGGTTGCGCCCGGTATAGAGGTCAAAACCTCGACCGAACGGGTAACCCGCAATCGGAAAGCCGTGCTCGAACTCCTGCTTGCCCGCGCTCCGGACGCACCGGTTATCCGGAAACTGGCAGCCGAATACGGTATCGAGCGTTCCCGTTACCCTTTAATAAAGAACGATAACTGCATACTTTGTGGGCTTTGCGTTCGCGCCTGCAGGGAAATTGTAGGTGCTGATGCCATCGGATTCATCGGCAGGGGTGCAGAACGCCGCGTGGGTCCGCCCATTGAGCGCCAGTCGGAACGCTGTATTGGATGCGGAACCTGCGTCTACATCTGCCCGACCGCGGCCATAAGTCTTAAAGACGTCTCCAAGCCCATGCCAGGTGTTCATAAACATCCATACGATTACGAGGCTCCCGAATGCTCTATCTGCGGAGAAATGAATCTTACACCCCACGAAGATACTTCGTCTCTTCGCGGGGGCCCCGACAATTTACCCCACGCCGTTGGTTCCCAACGCCGCGGGGACCCCGATAATACACCCCATCCGTCTGCTTCGCATCCGGCTGGGGACCCCAGAGGGAGGAGGTGATGGAGAAGGTTAAAATTTTCTTATGCCAAGGATGCGAGTTGGGGCAAAAGATCGATCTCGAAAAGTTGAAAAAACACTTTAACTCCGTCTCGCAAGTCGAATCAATAGAAATACTTAGCGCTTTGTGCGACGGTGCTGCCCGCGAAAGGCTCGCCGGTGTCCAAGGTACCCTCCTGTTCGGCGCGTGCGATGAGCGAACCCATGGGGTTATCTTCAGAGAGTTGGCAGGATCAAACCCTCATCAGCTCGTAAACCTGCGGGAGCGGTGCGCCTGGGTCCATGATGATCAAACCGAGGCGACAGCCAAGGCTCAACGTCTGCTTTCCATGGGCCTGGCTGAATTATCCACCCGTCCACCTGATCAAGCCGAGTGGGAGCTCGACCTGCTCCACCGGGTTCTAGTCATCGGTGCGGGTCCTGCCGGGCTGGCCTGCGTCCGTGCGCTGGCCGAGCAGGGGTGTGACGTTACCATAATCGAGAAGACAAACCGCCTGGGCGGAACACTTCGTAGAACCCGTACGGTGTGGCCATCGGGCGAGGATTCTGAAAAGCTTTTGCACAGGCTTTACAACGAGTTACAGGACGAACTTCACGTAACGGTTTACCAACAGACCGAGCTTGTGGAGCTTACCGAATCGCTGCACGGCTACCGAGTGAAGCTTTCCAACGATGTCGAGGAGGAGGTTGGGGCGATTGTTGTGGCCACCGGTATCCGCGAGGTGGGCGGCAATCTGTTTGAGTTTGAGTACCGGTGGCGCGATAGGGGTAATTTCCGGGGGCCGATGGCGTTCGAGGTGAAAGAGAACGTTCATCCCTTCCTTCTGGAGACCGCGCTGTGGGATGCGGTAATGCTGCGTCACGAAAAGCCTGAGGAACGAATCGTCTTCTTTGTGCCCGAATCTGTGGTTCTTCCCGAAGGGTTCAAGGAAAGTGCGGAAAAACATAACATCGAAATCATCAGAGGGAGTATCCCAGGTGGTGTTACGGGTGTTACGGGTGTTATGTCCTTGCGACCGGAGCGCAAGCTCCGAGTAATAGTGAAAATGCCCCGTAGGGGTACGGGTGTTACGGGTTGGGGAGGCGCTATCGTGAAACTTGGCAAACTTGTCGGCAGCTTGCCTGAGGAAATTGCACAACTTCTTAGAATACCGATGGATACCGATGGCTACCTTGTCCAGCGCAGGTTTAGAATTCGTTCCAGAGACGTTGTGCACCCCGGCATCTTTGTGGTCGGCGGCGCTCATGCTCCAATGCCTATGGAAGAAACCATAAACCACGCGTTCGTGGTCGCCGCACGCATCAAGGCGATGTTTGACGCAAAATCAAAGCGTCTGCCAGCCGCTCAGATAGATGAAGAGGCCTGCATCGGATGCGGCTACTGTGCCGCGGTATGTCCTTACGGTGCTCCTATCTTAGAGCGAACCGATACCGGTCATAAAGCTCGTATATCGCCAAGATTCTGCACGTTATGTGGTTTGTGCATCGCCGGATGCCCGGTTTTCGCCATCTTTGACCCCATCAAGTCTAGTGAGACCATTCGGGCTCAGATAGAATCTTGGGGGAACTCGTGAAAATCCTCGGCTTCACCTGCGACTGGGCAGGGTTCGCGCTCGATTACGCCGGTATGCAGCGTATGTCCTACTCAGCCGACATCACCTTCATCAACCTGCGCTGTTCTGCCAGGTTCGACATGACTGACGGGGTCCAGGCACTTGCTAATGGCGCTGACGGAATCTTTTTTGCCCTGTGTCCCCTGGGTGACTGTCACTACGAATCAGGCAATCATCATGCCGTATCCCGGATCAATCACTTCAAAGAGCTTTTACAGATCGCCGGGCTCAATCCGGAGCGTATCGGGTTTGCTCATGCCGACACCACCGATGCGGTGGGGCTTAAAAATGAGATTGAATCCTTCTGCAGTAAGATAAAGGAGATTGGAGATTTGCCCTCTCAAGTATCTGACAGGCCGGAACTTGTGTTACGGGTTGCCGCCATGAAAAGGGTGGCCTCCTCCGAGCCGGTGCGCTGGACGTTATCCAAGGAGCTTGAGCTTGTGCGCAAGGGCAACGTGTTCGATGAGAAGTTAGATCCGCAAGACTACGATACAATGATCAAGCATATACTTCGAGAGGAATACGAGAAGGGGCTGATTCTGGAAAATCTTAAAGAGCCTTGTTCCGCAGTTGAGGTTGCTCAGGCGACCGGTCTTGGCGCCCACCGGGTGTTCGAGTTGATCGTAGAGCTTGAGCGCGAGACCAGGGCCAGTTTCGACCGCATAGAGCACGAACGCCCCTTGTACGTAGAGGTTACCGATGGTTAGGGGGTCATTCGAAATGTCGAATAAACCACAGATTACGCAGAAAGGTAGGGGCGACGCATGCGTCGCCCCTACGGAAACATATCCTCGGGGAGATTGTTAATGGGTAAAGGCGCGGCATTAGTAGTCGGCGGCGGCATCGCCGGAATCCAGGCCGCGCTCGATCTGGCCGACGGCGGAATCAAGGTCTATCTCATAGACTCAAAACCCACCATCGGCGGGGTCATGGCCCAGCTCGATAAAACCTTTCCCACCAACGACTGCTCCATGTGCATCCTTTCACCCAAGCTGGTTGACACCGGTCGCCACCTGAACGTAGACATCATCACCAACACCGAACTGGTCGGTCTCGAGGGCTCTGCCGGTAATTTTATAGCCAAGCTTCGCAAGCACGCGCGTTACATCGATATCGAAGCCTGCACCGCATGTAATCTTTGCGCCGTGCACTGCCCGGTATCTGCCATAGACTCCTACAACGAGGGACTGTCCGAGCGCCGCGCCGCCTACATTTCATATCCGCAGTCCGTGCCCCTGGCGTATGCGATAGACAAGGATAAGTGCATAGGCTGCGGGCTTTGCGCCAACATCTGCCCGCCCAACGCGGTAAGATACAACGACAAGGATCAAGATACCCGGATTGAAGTCGGTGCTGTCATTTCAGCTCCAGGGTTCGACGAGTTCCACGCAGCCCTCCTCAGCGAATACGGCTACGGGCGATACCCGAACGTACTCACAAGTATCGAATTCGAGCGGCTTATGTCATCATCCGGCCCTACTGCCGGGCACATCCTGCGTCCATCCGACGGCAAAGAGGTCGGAAAAATCGCCTGGATTCAGTGTGTAGGCAGTCGTGATCGGCACATAAACCGCCCCTACTGCTCGTCCGTGTGCTGCATGTACGCAACCAAGGAGGCAATCATCGCCGCAGAGCACGCACCTGATATGGAAAAGACCATCTTCTACATGGACTTACGCGCCTATGGAAAGGATTTTGATAAATATATTGACCGGGCTAAGAACCAGTTCGGGGTGCGCTACGTGCGAAGCAGGGTGGCAAAGGTCACGGAAGATCCCCAAACCCGCGAAGTTTCATTAACTTATGAGACCGATGACGGCAGGCTTAATACAGAAAACTTTGATATGGTCGTATTATCGGTGGGTTTGGAGCCTCCCAAATCCTCTGAAAAGCTCGCAAGAGCGCTCGGCATAGAGCTGGACGATCAGGGTTTCGTCAAAACCTCCACCTTTGCGCCCATGCTTACCTCAAGGTACGGGGTGTTCGTTGCCGGGGCTGCTTCGTCACCCAAGGACATCCCGGAAAGCGTAGCCCAGGCCTCTGGCGCCGCTGGGATCGTTCAGGGACTCCTGGGCGATGCCCGCAACACCGAGGTCAAGGTAAAGCATCTGCCACTGGAGCGCGACGTATTCACCGAGCCGCCGCGCGTGGGCGTGTTCGTGTGTCACTGCGGGATCAACATCGGCTCGGTGGTCAACGTGCCCGAGGTGGTCGCCTACGCCAAGACCCTTCCCAACGTGGTGTTTGCCACCGAGAACCTCTACACCTGCTCCTCGGATACCCAGGAGAAGATTAAAGAAATTATCGAACAATTCCGTCTAAATCGCGTTGTTGTCTCGGCTTGCACGCCTAGAACCCACGAGCAGCTGTTTCAGTCCACCATCCGTGAGGCCGGGTTGAATAAATACCTGTTCGAGATGGCCAACATACGCGACCAGGACTCATGGGTGCACATGCACGAACCACAAAAAGCCACCGGGAAGGCCAAGGATTTAGTAAGAATGGCGGTGGCCAAGGCGAGTAGGCTTAAGGCCCTTCCAAATATCGAATTGCCGGTCACCAAGCGGGCATTAGTCATCGGCGGGGGAGTGGCAGGGATGACTGCTGCAAAAACCATTGCACAGGCAGGTTTTGAGACCGTCCTTGTCGAGAAATCCGATCATCTGGGCGGCAACCTCACTCATCTTACCAAGACGCTTGTCGGAGAGGACGCGCAGGTCTTCCTTGCCGAACTCATCGCTCAGGTCTCCGAAGACCCCAATATTACGATATTTAAAGAAACCGAAGTTGCCTCAGTGGAAGGGTTTGTGGGAAGCTTCAAGACCACGCTTTCCAATGGTGAGGTCATCGAGCACGGTGCGACGATAGTAGCCACCGGTGCTGTAGAATACCGGCCCAAACCTGACGAATACCTCTCCGCAGACCCACAGGTTATCCACCAGCGTGAGTTGGAGCATTCTCTGGCAAACGGCGATTTCAAGGCCAAGACCGTGGTGATGATCCAGTGCGTGGGTTCCCGCAATCAGGAGCATCCCTACTGCTCCCGGGTGTGCTGTACCGATGCGGTGAAAAATGCGCTGACAATCAAGGAACGCTTCCCGGACACGGAAGTCATCATCATGTTCCGGGACCTCAGAACCTACGGACTCAAGGAACTTGCATACGAGAAGGCGCGCGAGAAGGGCGTCATCTTCCTGAGATTTGATGAAGGGGCAGAACCGGTGGTCGAGCGCAAGGACGGCAAGTTGACCGTTCGCATCATGGATGAGTTGATTGGTCGAGAGGTCGAATTCTCGCCTGATCTTATCGCTCTCTCCACCGGCATCGTGGCCGAGAAAGAGTCCAACAAGATTCTGGCCCAGCTTTACAAGGTGTCCTTGAACGAGGACGGGTTCTTCCTCGAAGCGCACATGAAGCTTCGCCCGGTTGATTTCGCCACCGACGGCGTCTACCTCGCAGGATTAGCCCATGCGCCGAAATTCGTTGACGAAGCGATCGCGCAGGCTTCGGCAACTGCCGCAAGAGCCCTCCTCATCCTCAATAAAGACCACATTGAGGCCGAGGGCAAGATCGCGGTGGTCAATGAACGAACCTGTATCGGATGCGGATACTGCGTGGAGGTCTGTTCCTACGGTGCAATCGAACTTGAGGAGAAGAGAGTCCTCGGATATGAAAAGAAGATTGCCGTTGTAAATGCGGCTTTGTGCAAGGGCTGCGGAGGATGCGCCGCCTCCTGCCGGTCAAACTCCATTGACCTTGCCGGGTTTACGAATCTGGACCTGGTTTCCGCGTTCGAGCAGCTGATGTGGGAAGAAGACGATATAATCGGGTGCTGTGGAGTATAGGATATTTGAGATGGTAAGATTTTTCATTTCATCCCCTCTTAACTCTCCTTACGGAGAGGCGTTCTCCACGGTCAAGGGCGAGATATTGGGGAGGTTGGCTTTTAGTTCAAGGACTAAAGGCTACCGGTTATTCACCCCTCCCTCGACGGGACAGCCCAAGGCTGGCAAGGGGGAGGGTGAAGAGCTACAGTTCGGAAAGGAGAGTCGATAATGGATAAAGGATCTCGTATCTTGGTGTTTTGTGCAATGCTCCTGCTTATCTCAGGATGCAAATCCGAGGGGCAGGGTACGCTGAAGTGGAAGTTCAAGACCGGCGGAACCATGATGTCCTCTCCGGTGATATGTGGAGACGGCACTGTTTGTTTCGGTTCAAATGACGGTTTAATCCACGCCCTTAATCCAGACGGAACACTCAAATGGACATACCAGACTCAAAACACAATGCCGATGCTTTCAGTTGGCGATGACGGTACTATCTTCGCAGGGTACGGTGGTTACGTATATGCGCTTTCTAGTTCAGGAGAATTGAAGTGGAAGTACAAAATTGATAATCTATCCCAGCCTGTAATAAATGCAGACGGCTCGGTCTGTGTCGTTAGTTACTGCTCGATTTATGTTTTCAATCCGGAAGATGGTTCCATCATATCACAAATTGATGCAGGAAGAAGTTTTACCCCAGATTGCGTCCCAGCATTAGATGATGAAGGAACTGTATACGTCGGGTTCATTGAAGGACCTTTTTGCGCCATCGATACAACCGGGCAGCTAAAGTGGGAGTTTGAAGACGTATCCCGTAGTACACTAAGAACCTGGTGGTGTCATCCAGCCATCGATCAAAACGGTACGGTATACGTCGGTGTTGCGAGTGGTTATTATTATGCCGTAAGTCCCGATGGAACTCTTAAATGGAAACTAGGCAAGGGTTTTGTGCAAGACATATCACCAGTAATAGGACCGGAAGGAACCGTATATCTGCTATCCGACAATGATGGGATTTCTGCTGTTAATCAGGATGGTTCATTAGAATGGAAGTATGAAGATGAAAGTTGTATATTCAATGAAACGTCACCGGTTGTCGGTTCTGATGGTGTGATTTATATTCAAGAAAGAGACTGCTTAATCGCGTTGAACTCAGACGGCTCTTTAAGCTGGAAATTCAGGAACCGGACCAACAACGATAGAAGGTATGCAAAAACCTCATCACCGGCTATCGGAGACGACGGGACTATCTACTTCGGCGGGGGAGACGGGTATTTCTATGCCGTCAACTCAAGATCTGAAGGCCTTGCTTCATCCCCCTGGCCCAGGTATGCCCACGATAACCAGAACACGGGTAGGGCAGGCGGAGGAAACTAAATGGAAAGAAGACGACATCGTGAGATGTTGCGGTATCTAGGGACTTAGGATGGTAAGATTAATGATCTCACCCCCTCTTTTATTCTCCCCGGTCAAGGGGGAGATATTGAGGCGGTCGGCTTTTAGTTCAAGGACTAAAGGCTTCCTTAAATTCACCCCTCCCTCGACGGGACAGCGTGCCCCTGTCGGCCAGGGGATAAGGGGGAGGGTGAAGAGCTACACTTCGGAAAGGAGAGTCGATAATGGATAAAGGATCTCGTATCTTAGTGTTTTGTGCAATGCTCTTGCTTATCTCAGGATGCAAATCCGAGGGGCAGGGTACGCTGAAGTGGAAGTACAAGACTGACGGTCCGATTATGTCTTCACCGGCAATAGGACAGGACGGCACAATATACATCGGTTCCAAAGATAGTTATCTTTACGCTTTTAGTTCGAAAGGGAAACTCAAGTGGAGGTTTAAGACTGAGGGGGGAATATCCGCTACACCTTCCATAGGAGCTGATGGAACGATATACATCTCATCATGGGATGCTTATACTTATGCTATTACTCCTGATGGCGAACTGAAATGGGAATATGAGACCCAGTCCGTATCATCACCTGCGATTGCTAATGATAGAACACTATTAGTTGCGAATATCCATGCTCATCTTTTTGCTATCACGCCAGAAGGAAAGCTGAAGTGGAAATCTTCCCCGGATACTAGTTTGAATATTTTCTCTCCTGTTATAGCGGCAGGTGGTGCGGTGTATTCGGGGGGATCTAATAAAGTATACGCCCATGATTCTCTGGGTAATTTTAAGTGGAGTTTTGAGGTTCCTGATACGTGCCCTACTACTACTGCACCCTTGGCGATAGATAGTGAAAGCAACATATGTTTTTGTACGAATGGGGGTGGTTTTTACGTTCTTACGCCTCAAGGAAAGCTTAAAGCCCGGCTTGGTCCTCAACATGTTCTTACGAACGAGTTGGCGTCTCCTGTGATAGATTCGGATGGAACAATATATGTGAATTCTGATGGCTGCCTCTGGGCGATTAATCCAACGGGAGATTTGAAATGGCGATATAGAATCGATAGCACTTTAAGAGTTTTTTCTCCTGCATCTCCTGCAGTAGGTTCAGATGGTACAATTTATATCGGAACTAAGGATCGAGGGTTAATTGCATTAAATGCCGATGGTTCTCTGAGATGGGAAGCAGATATTGATAGTGAAATTTTCAGTTCGCCTGCGATAGGCTCAGACGGGACTGTATACGTTGGGTCACTGGACAGCTGCGTTTACGCTATCCGCAGCGATTCAAAAGGGCTTGCCGACTCCCCCTGGCCAAAGTTTCAACACGATAACCAGAACACGGGAAGGGCAGGCGGAGGAAACTGATGGAAAGGACTAACCACAAAGAACACAGAGAGCACAAAGATTATATTGAATTGATTAACGACTTTGTGTGCTTTGTGATCTTTGTGTTTCAAAAAGGTGCTTGTTAAATGGATAAAGCGCTGAGAATCTTGGCATTTTTTGCAATGCTTTTGCTTATCCCGGTGTGCAAAACCGATAGGCCGGGTACGCTCAAGTGGAAGTACCAGACCGGCGGTCCGATTATGTCATCCCCGGCAATAGGACAGGACGGCACAATATACATCGGTTCAGAAGACAGTTGTCTGTACGCCTTTGATCCGGACGGCAATCTTGAATGGAAATATCAGGCCGATGATATGATATGGTCTTCACCCGCGATAGGAGACGACGGAACCGTGTACTTTTCATCTCGAGAAAGTCACACTTATGCACTCACTCCGGAGGGTGAACTGAAATGGAAGTATCAAACTTATTCCATTTCATCTCCGGCGATTGGTCACGGCGGAACTTTATATGTAGCGGCTCTCAATGGTCATCTTTATGCGATTACACCTGAAGGAAAACTGAAGTGGGAGTCTCCGGCTAGGGGTCTCGATATGTTTCCTCCTGTTATAGGTTTAGACGGTACATTATATTCGTGCGGGTTTAATAAAGTATTTGCCCATGATTCTCTTGGTAACCTTAAATGGAGCTTTGAAACCCCGATGAACGTGACAATTTCCGCCTTTGGTATTGATTTGGACGGTAATCTGTGTTTTTGCACATGGTCCAGCGAGTTTTACGTTCTTACACCTCAAGGAGAACTTAAAGCCCGGGTTGGTGCTCGATATGTTTTTACGAACGAATGGACTTCTCCTCTAATAGATACAGACGGCAGTGTATATTTAGGAGGGATATATTTCTATGCTCTCAATCCGGGCTACACAAAAAAATGGATGCTAGCCAAAGAAATCGGTTACGGTGGAGTCGAATCAACCCCAACCATAGGCTCAGATGGTACCTTATACATTACTGTAAACGATGTGGAACGTAAGGGAAGCAAAAGGAAGCGGGTAGGTTACCTTTACGCCTTTACCCCCGAAAGTGAACGCAAGTGGAGATGTAAACTCGGCGGAGAGATAAAATCTTCACCGGCGATAGGCTCAGATGGAACCGTATACGTTGGGTCACTGGATAGCTGTGTTTATGCGGTTCACAGCGATTCCAAAGGGCTTGCCGACTCCCCCTGGCCAAAGTTTCAACACGACAACCAGAACACGGGTCGGGCAGGCGGAGGAAATTGAGATGTTAAGAATCCTGGTTATTCACCCCTGCCTCGACGGTAAGGGGGAGGGTGAAGAGCTACACTTCGGAAAGGAGAGTCGATAATGGATAAAGGATCTCGTATCTTAGTGTTTTGTGCAATGCTCTTGCTTATCTCAGGGTGCAAAACCGATAGGCCGGGTACGCTTAAGTGGAAGTATAAGACCAACGGCTCGATTGAGTCTTCCCCGGCAATTGGACATGACGGCACAGTGTACATCACTTCGGGTGATAGTTGTTTGTATGCCTTTAGTCCGGAAGGGGACCTCAAGTGGAAATATCAGACTAGCGGCAAAATTTACGCTTCACCTGCCATAGGGGCTGATGGAACGGTATATATAAACCCTTGGGATCCCTATACATATGCGATTACACCCGAAGGCAAGCTGAAATGGAAATGTGAAACCTATTATACACCCGCATCGCCTGCGATTGGCCAGGATGGAACTGTATATGTTGCGGCTCTCAATGGTCATCTTTATGCGATTACACCTGAAGGAAAACTGAAGTGGGAATCTCCGGCTAGGGGTCTCGATATGTTTCCTCCTGTTATAGGTTTAGACGGTACATTATATTCGTGCGGGTTTAATAAAGTATTTGCCCATGATTCTCTTGGTAACCTTAAATGGAGCTTTGAAACCCCGATGAACGTGACAATTTCCGCCTTTGGTATTGATTTGGACGGTAATCTGTGTTTTTGCACATGGTCCAGCGAGTTTTACGTTCTTACACCTCAAGGAGAACTTAAAGCCCGGGTTGGTGCTCGATATGTTTTTACGAACGAATGGACTTCTCCTCTAATAGATACAGACGGCAGTGTATATTTAGGAGGGATATATTTCTATGCTCTCAATCCGGGCTACACAAAAAAATGGATGCTAGCCAAAGAAATCGGTTACGGTGGAGTCGAATCAACCCCAACCATAGGCTCAGATGGTACCTTATACATTACTGTAAACGATGTGGAACGTAAGGGAAGCAAAAGGAAGCGGGTAGGTTACCTTTACGCCTTTACCCCCGAAAGTGAACGCAAGTGGAGATGTAAACTCGGCGGAGAGATAAAATCTTCGTCTGCAATAGGCTTAGATGGGACTGTATACGTTGGGTCACTGGACAGCTGTGTTTATGCAATTCGAAGCGACTCCAAAGGCCTTGCAGATAGCCCGTGGCCTAAGTTTGCCCACGATAACCAGAACACGGGTCGGGCAGGCGGAGGAATATGATTATGAGTGGACGACATCGTCGGTTGCTGAAAGATAAGTTTAGGATTCTCAGCACCTTACTTCTCAGCGTGGTTTTGCTTCTCTCCACTCAATGCAAATCCGATAGGCCGGGTACGCTCAAGTGGAAGTACAAGGAAGGTGGAGCTATTTTTTCTTCATTTGCAGTATCTTCAGGTGGGGTTTTATACGCGTCATCATACAACGGCCTTTATTCTATAGATTCATCCGGTAAGTTAAATTGGGTGTATCCAACTGAAGGTTGGTGGCCTTCGTCTCCGCCAGTGATAGGTTCAGATGGAACGGTATATATAGTGGGTGACGGTGGCTATCGACTTTGCGCGATTGACACATCCGGTAGGTTAAAATGGAGATTTCAAACCGGAAATGTACAGTGGTATGTTTCGCCAATGATAGGTGCAGATGGAACACTGTATTTAGGCTCAGATGATTATAGTCTTTACGCCATAGATACATCAGGAAATCTAAAATGGCGTTATCAAACGGAAAGCTGGATTGTTTTCTCCTTGGCCATTGGTTCAGATGGGACCATATACGCGGGGGCAGACGGTTGTATTTACGCCATAGATTCATTGGGAGAATTAAGTTGGATGTTCCAGACTGAAGGCTCGGAGTTTTACATGCCTGTTGCTTTAGGTTTGGATGGTTCTTTGTACGTTGGTTCAGATGATTATCTTTACGCTATAGATCGATCAGGAAATTTAAAGTGGAAATTTGAAACAGGTGAAAGAAAATTGACCTCTTCTCCTGTGATAGGTCTGGATGGAACAATATATGTGAATTCTGATGGTTGTCTCTGGGCGGTTAATCCAACGGGGGATTTGAAGTGGAGATACAGAATTTATTATAGTAGAGTGTTATCACCTGTAATAGGTTCCGACGGTACTGTATACGTAGCCTCAAAATATCACCTTTATGCTATTAACCCATCTGGTAGGTTGAAATGGCGATATAAAACTAAGATGACTATTTCTTCTCCTCCAACGATTGCTGAGGACGGTACCATATTCCTAGGTTCCTGGGATGGTTATATCTACGCTATCCACTCCGATTCCAAAGGCCTAGCCTCCTCTCCCTGGCCCAAGTTTCAACACGATAACCAGAACACGGGAAGGGCAGGCGGAGGAAACTGATGGAAAGGACTAACCACAAAGAACACAGAGAGCACAAAGATTATATTGAATTGATTAACGACTTTGTGTGCTTTGTGATCTTTGTGTTTCAAAAAGGTGCATGTTAAATGGATAAAGAACCACGCATCCTGGCGTTTCTGTGCAACTGGTGCTCCTATGCCGGGGCTGACCTGGCAGGGACGTCGCGTATCCAGTATCCTACGACATTGCGTGTCTTACGCGTTCCCTGCTCCGCACGGGTGAATCCGCAGTTCATCTTGAAAGCCCTTCAGGAAGGGGCTGATGGCGTCCTTGTCTCAGGATGTCATCCCGGAGACTGTCACTACCTTGAAGGCAACTACTACGCCCGCCGCAAGTTCGCGGCCATGCGCGATCTTCTCGAATACGTGGGTCTGGAAAAAGGCAGGGTGCGCTTCTCCTGGGTGTCGGCAGCCGAGGGCGGCAAGTTCGCCGAGGTCGTCAAGGAGGTAACCAACGGAGTCAAGCAAGTTAAAGATACCACTCAATTCCTCAAAAAGAGAGATTGGCCAGTTGAGTAGCATGACTGACGCGATTCGGGAAGAAGCCCGCAAGATATTATCCGATGGCAAGGTAGATTTCGTAATCGGTTATGCCGAAGGCGATACGCCGATTCAGGCAAAGCCCGTCTTTATTTCGAGGGTTGAGGATGTAGACAAGCTCGTCTGGCCAAGCTTCGGGCTTGTGAATCTCGCCACCTACCTAAGCCGTTACAGAACATCCAAAGATCGCATCGGCATCGTGGCCAAGGGGTGCGATAGCAGGTCTATTGTAGCATTATTGAAAGAGAACCAGATAGATAGGGACCGGCTCTTCATCATCGGGGTGAACTGCCCGGGGATGCTTTCGCGTCAGGTGGCAAGGGAGAAGGCGGGTGAAATCATTGCCGCCGAGAATAAGGGGGAGACGTGGTCGTTTACCACCGTCGAAGGTAATAAAGAAGTATCGTGCTTCGAGTTAATGCCTTCGAACTGCGCGGCTTGCAGGCATCACGCCCCGGTAATCTCCGATGTGGTCGTTGGAGATCCCATCACTGAGCCTGACGGCGACGGTTACGATTCTGTCAGAGAATTTGAAAAGAAATCTGCACCTGAACGCTACCAGTACCTGATGTCGGAGATGTCAGCTTGCATCCGGTGTTATGCGTGCCGGCAGGCGTGTCCGACCTGCAACTGCGACGAGTGCTTCGTGGACATCACCCAGCCCCGCTGGGTGGACAAAGGCTTGGAGTCCACAGATCTCGCAATATGGCAGCTTATCCGCGTATACCACCAGGCGGGCCGGTGCGTGGACTGCGGCGCTTGCGAGGAGGCGTGTCCCATGGGTGTGAAATTGTTATGGCTGACCCGGAAGATGAACTTCATCGTCAAGGAACGTTTCGGGTTCGAGGCAGGTGTAGACCCCGAGGCCCTGCCGCCTTTGGCTACATATGAGAAGGACGATTCCCAGGAGTTCATCTTATGATTAAGCTCAAGAACCTCAAGAGCTTATACGATCACCTGTCAAAGGATCGTCAGGTTATAGGTTTGAAGAAGGAAGGGAATCGATATTATTATCGTCCTTTGAAATCATATGATGAGTGGAGTTCTGATGTTCTGCTCGGCAACTTCTCGCCAAAAGATCACTTCTTTCCACATGATGAGACCCTATTCTATTTTAAGGCGCAAAAGCTGATTGAATCCAAAGAAGAGATAAAGCCTGCCGTACTCTGGGGGGTGCGCCCCTGCGACATTGCCGGAATCGGCGAACTGGAGCGGATGTTCAATCAGAAGGGGGAGGAGGGCTACCGCGACCCTTACTTCATGGAAAGATTCGACAAAACATTGATCGTCGGCCTTGCCTGCACCGAGCCCTGGCCCGGCTGTTTTTGCACCTCGGTGGAGGGTTCTCCTTACAAGTCCGAGGGCGCGGACATCTTTATCTATCCTATTGAAGGTGGGTATCTTATAGAGACGCCATCGAAGAAGGGGGAGGCAGCTATCGAAGGTCTGGACGTTGAGGAAGTCTCCGATGTCTCCCAGTTGGAGGCCGACCGCCGTCGGGCGGAGTCAAAAATCAAGAAGTACGCATTCGAGGGTATCGAAGATAAGCTTAAGTTAATGGTAGACAGTAACTTCTGGGACTGGATCCACTCCCCGTGCATCGGGTGCGGGACGTGCGCGTTCGTGTGCCCTTCATGTCACTGTTTTGATATCAACGACTCTTCCAGGGGTGCGCGCGGGCTGCGCAGTCGGCAGTGGGACTCGTGCCTATATGAGGGCTACACCCTGGAAACCTCGGGTCACAACCCCAGGCCGTCGGGCTCCCAGCGCTGGCGCCAGAGGCTTATGCACAAGTTTTCCTACTTCCCCCAGGTGTTCGGTTCCTACCAGTGCCTGGGCTGCGGCCGGTGTGCAAGGGCCTGCCCGGTGAACATAAATATCGCTGAGATTGCGAAGAAAGCGATGGAGTGGGTGGAGTAAGACTCTTGGGACAGATGGGTAAGAGGTAAGACAAGGGGTTTAAACCCCTTGTCTGATTTAGGCTTGACAAGGCAGGGTGGTGGGATATGATTGAAATATAATAAGGAGGTAGTATATGGACGACCAGAAGTCGGAGGAAAGCCATCAAGAATTTGTTAATAGGGTTAATAGAGGAGAGATTCTTATAGGAGTAGATTTGGCTGTAGGCAGACGGTTCTTGATGCGTACTCCATCTGTATTTCTTAAGGAGACAATAGGGGATTCGTTATCTGGCGAACGTTTTTGGGTAAATCTGTTGATGGTGTTAGGGTTTCTTTCTCTACTGGGAGGAATAGCTGCAAGCATTTTTGCTCTTAAATGGTATAGTCTCATTGCCATTCCCTTAATGATAGTAGTTGTATGCTCCACTTCATTGGCGAGGAATACTATAGGGTTTTCTGTTTTTCTGATGGCTGCTGCTGGCTTGTCTATATATTTGCTTCGAGGTAAGGGAGCACCTATGATTTTGTGGTTAGTTTCATTGCCGTTACCCCATTTGTTTTTAACCTTGATGTATAAATTAACGAGAAATTTTTTGAAGAGGCTTGTTCTCAGAAATGAAAAAGCGTTCAATATATTGCTAGGCACAGTCATATTCCTAAAACGGATGGAAGAAGGATAAACTGCAAGGCGATCCCCTTACATTCAAAAAAGTTCGTAGGGGCGGACTTTTAAGTCCGCCCGATAATAAACAAGGCCGACCTGAAGGTCGGCCCCTACATTTAATCCCCCTGTGTCCCCCTTATTAAGGGGAAATTAAAGGGGGATCGCGCAGATGATCGCACGCCCTCACCTTAATGCTCCTTTTGTCCGGAGGACAAAAGATCGCAACGGGAGGAGGATTATCTTGACTTAAAGCTTTCCCTGACTATCATCCGAGTATGTCTTCACTTCCTGATAGGGAAAATCGTATCCGGAAATTGGAGGAGCTGCGTTCCAAAGCCATAGAACCGTATCCCTACTCTTTCGAGCGCACCCATACCGTAGCCGAGGCCCTTGACGATTTCGAAAAGCTGGCTGAGTCTGAGACGCCGGTCAATGTCGCAGGACGTCTCTTTACCCGCCGGGACTTCGGCAAGACTATCTTCTTTGACCTGCACGACGAATCGGGCAAGATTCAGCTCTACATCCGTAAGGACGAAGCCCTCCTCGCCCAGCCCTCCTCAGATAACGCTCTTCCAGAACGTAACACTCCATCTGAAGCCCCTGTTGCCTTTTCCGACTTCCTTTCGCTCGTCGACCTTGGCGATTTTGTTGGGGTCAGTGGAGTTCTCTTTCGCACCAAGACCGGGGAGCCGACCGTCAACGTCAAGGAATTGACCCTCTTGTCCAAGTCCTTGGCCGCTTTGCCGGAAAAATTTCACGGGCTTCAGGATACCGAGCTGCGGCTCAGAAAACGTCACCTTGACCTGCTTGTAAATCAGGAGACGCGCGAGGCCTTCAGGCTCCGCACCCGGCTGATTGCGCTTACCCGCCGGTTCTTTGACGAGCGGGGTTTTCTCGAAGTGGAGACCCCGATGCTTCAGCCTTTATACGGCGGGGCCGCAGCCGAGCCGTTCTGCACCCACTACCGCGTGCTTGACCGCGACTACTTTCTTAGAATCGCCACCGAGCTTTATCTCAAGCGGCTCGTCGTTGGCGGGTTCGAGAAGGTTTACGAAATAGGCAAGGACTTTCGCAACGAGGGGCTTGACCGGGTGCACAACCCTGAGTTCACCATGCTTGAAGCGTATCAGGCTTACGTGGATTACTTCCAGATGATGAAGCTTACCGAGGAGCTGTTCAGACTACTCGCCTCCGAGCTTACCGGTTCAACCACCGTAACACCCGTTACCTGGATGGGAGCCGAGTTCGACTTCGGAAAGCCGTGGGAGAAGGTGGAGTTTGTACCCGCGCTTGCCGAGAAGATCGGCACTGACCCTCTGGCTTTGTCCGAAGCGGATCTTCGAAAGATATGCAAGGATAAGGGAGTGGAGGTTACCGATCAGACCCCTTACGGCAAGATGCTGGATAAGCTTTTTACCGAGCTGGTTCAGGATCACATCCACGGCCCTGCGTTCGTTGCCGATCACCCCAAGGTGATTTCGCCTCTGGCAAAGGTGCACAGGAATAATCCTCAATTGGTCGAGCGCTTCGAGCCGGTGATCGCCGGTGTTGAGTTCGGCAACGCGTTTTCAGAGCTTAATGATCCTTTAGAGCAGCGCAAGCGGTTCGAAGAGCAGACGGCAAGGCACGAGGAGTTCTCGGTGATGGACGAGGATTTTATCCAGGCCCTTGAGCAGGGCATGCCTCCTACAGGCGGGTTGGGGCTTGGCATAGACCGAATGGTTATGCTGTTCACAGATTCCGCCTCGATTCGCGACGTAATCATCTTTCCGCAGCTTAGAGAAGAAGGGAATTGAAAGGCGATCTCAGGATAGTGGATAAAGATTTAAGACCGTACAAAGGGGAAGAAAAAAAGATGTCCGGCGACTCTGCAAAGAAGATTCGGGGAAGGAACGTGAACGTTAATCTATTTGTTGCTCGTCGTTATCTGCGCCAGCGGCGCAGGGGCGAAGGTTTCTACAACCTGATCTCCACTATTGCCATAGCCGGCGTGTTCGTTGGGGTTGCCGCACTTATAATCGCTTTGTCCGTTTTGAATGGCTTCAACGGCGAGCTCAAGGATCGTATCGTTGGCGTAGCTCCTCACATAACTATTCAAAAGTTCTACTCAAATCCCATCACTCCGGAAGAGTATAAACGTGCTGCGGCTAAGCTTTCACAGATGCGCGAGGTTGTTGGATTCGGGCCGGCGCTTATGCGCAAGACCTTGATTCAGTCAAGATACGGCGCTGAAGGGTGCCTTGTGCGCGGGGTTGATCCTGAGCGTTTAAGAAAAACCTCAAGCATTACCGATCCGCGGTATCCATTAGAGGGGAAGTGGTCGTTTACCAATCATGGGGTGGTTATAGGTCGTCAGCTTGCGGATAATCTGCGCGTGAAGGTCGGCGATACCGTCAGGATCGTTTCCTCTGAGGATGTAATCATGACGCCGGTAGGTCCTATCCCCATAGTGAAGAACTACGTTGTGCGAGGTATCTTTGACGCGGGTTTCTATGACTACAACATGGTGATGGTTTTTCTTGACATCCGCAACGCCCAGCAGTTATTCGGCTACGGCGATCGCATCACCAACATTGAGGTTAAGCTGCGTGATCCTCTCAAATCCACCCGGGTCTCGCAAGTCATACGTGACGAACTGGGTTATCCGTTCGTACCCATCGACTGGCTCATGGAGAACAAGAACCTCTTTTCCGCCTTGAAGATGCAGAAGGTGGTCGTTTTTATAGTGCTTGCGTTGATTATCCTGGTTGCGGCGTTCAACATAATCGGCACACTCATAATGACCGTAATGCGCAAGACCCGCGAGATAGGGATCTTAAGGGCGATCGGGATGAAGTCAAAAGACGTTATGCGGGTCTTTACCTATTTTGGTCTCCTGATAGGTGTGGTGGGTACGGTATCGGGTACGATTTTCGGGGTCGGGGTCTCCTGGATCATTGACCATTTTAAGATCATTCGCTTGCCTTCCGAGGTGTGGTTTATAGACACCGTACCCGTTAAGGTTCAACCCCTGGACGTGGTCCTGATAGCCGCTTCAGCCATTATTATAGCTTTCCTTGCCGCACTTTATCCTGCCAGACGTGCCTCAAAGCTTGATCCTGTGGAGGCGATTCGCTATGAGTAGGATTCTTCTGGTGGCGGAAGATTTGGAGAAGATTTATATAAACGGCGACGACAGGGTTCATGCTCTTCGGTCTGCGTCTTTGAAGCTTCATAAGGGCGATGCTGTTTCGATATTCGGTCCCTCAGGTTCAGGCAAGAGCACTTTTCTTCATCTTCTGGGTGCCTTTGACAGGCCTACATCGGGCAAGATTTACTTTGACGGCAAGGACGTGTTCGAGATGGACGATTCCGAGCTTGCCCGTTTTCGCAACAGTGAGATCGGGTTCGTTTTCCAGTTCCATCATCTGTTGCCCGAGTTTTCGGCTTTAGAAAACGTTGCTTTGCCGTTACTCATAGGAGAAACGCCCAAGGCTGAGGCCTTTGATCACGCTGCCGCGATCCTTGAGGAGGTCGGGCTGGCTGGTCGCGCCGATTTCCTGCCGGTCAAACTCTCAGGTGGCGAGAAGCAGCGCGTTGCCGTAGCAAGGGCGTTGGTTCATAAACCGAAGCTCGTGCTGGCGGATGAACCAACCGGTAATCTGGATCTGGAAACCGAACGAGAGGTCATGGAGATGTTTACTCGCCTTAACGATAAGCTCAAGGTGACGTTTGTCATAGTCTCGCATAATCCTATAATCAAGAGGTTCACCGGTAAACATTATAACCTTATAGATGGAAAGATGTAATGCTCTGCGAGGAATGCCACGAGAACGAAGCCGAGGTTTTGATTACCGAGGTTGACGCGGACGGCGATTTGAAGGAAAGGCATCTGTGCAAGGTGTGCGCGGCTAAGAAGGGGTATCTTTTAGACAAGCAGAAGCCGCTTTCAGAGATGTTCAGCGAGCTTCTCAAGGAGCTTGGTGAGGGCAAGGACGAGGAGCTGCGTTGTTCGGCGTGCGGGATGAGCTGGGCAGAGTTTCGCCGCCTTGGTAGATTCGGGTGTGAAAAGTGCTACCAGGAGTTTGGGAATCATGTGGAGAGGCTCGTCTCCCACATTCAGGGCACCACCCAGCATACCGGCCGCGAGGCTGCAGGGGATCAGAAAACTTCTCCTGTTTTTGTCGAGATGGAAAAGAAACGCCTGAGACAGCAGCTTATCAAGGCGATCCAGCAGGAGGAATACGAAAAAGCCGCAAGGATACGAGATGACCTCAAGAAATATGAAGAGCGGACTGAAGACCAGTAAGGTTGGAGCCTGGCTTTCAGGCAAAGGGCCACAGGCGGACGTCGTTATCAGCTCCCGGATACGCCTTGCACGCAACGTAGCCGGCGTATCCTTTCTTCCGAAAGCGTCTGTCCAGGAACAGAAGGAGCTGGTTTCCAGCATAAATAGAACGTTGACTGAGACGCTTATCTCCAACGGACGCGGTGTTATCCATGTGGAAGACCTGCCCCCGCTTGAAGCTCAGTTCCTCCTGGAACGTCATCTGGTTTCAGCGGATTTTCTGAAGGGCAAGGGGCCGCGTGGTTTCTTTGCCACCCAGGACGAAACCTTCAGTTTGATGATAAACGAGGAGGATCATCTCAGGCTTCAGGTGCTTGCATCAGGGCTCTCCCTCAAAGAGGCCTTCGAGCGAACGAGCGAGATCGAAGAACGTTTGAACTCGGCGCTGCCGTTTGCCTATAGCGAGCGCTACGGATTTCTTACCGCATGTCCTACAAATGTAGGCACCGGTATGCGCGCCTCGATACTCATCCACCTCCCAGGGGTGATCTTAACCAGGGAGATAGACCGTGTACTGCGCGGCGTACTTCAGCTTGGACTCTCAGTGCGCGGTACGTACGGCGAGGGCACCGAGACCAAAGGGCATCTCTTCCAGATCTCCAACCAGCGTACACTTGGCCAGAGCGAGGAGGAGATCGTTGAGACCTTAACTGGCATGGCAGAGCAGCTTATACGCTACGAACGCGACGCACGCAGCTACCTTATGACCAACATGGCCACATACATCCAGGACAAGACGTTCCGTTCGCTCGGCATCCTGAAGTACGCCAGAGCCCTTACCAGCGAGGAGACACTCAATCTTCTTTCCGCCCTGCGCCTCGGATTGCCCATGCCAGGCCTTGACGTGGCCACCCTGAACAAGCTTATGATCCTCTCTCGACCCGCAAACCTGCAGCTTTACTTCGGCGAAGAACTTTCGCCTGAGCAGCGCGACCGCAAACGCGCCGAGCTTGTACGAGAGACGCTTAAAGATGTCGAGGCTTGAAGATATTGGTGAGCAGGGGTTTCTCGATCGGCTCCCAAAATGGCTTAAGACCCGAAACCCACGCATAAAGATCAGGATAGGCGACGATGCCCTGGTTCTTGCCGACGGGACGGTTGTTACGTCAGATTCTTACGTGGAGGGCGTTCATTTCTCACGGCTCTACTTCTCGCCAGAAGACATAGGCTATAAATCAGCCGCGGCAACCCTTTCCGATCTTGCAGGCATGGGTGCGGAGCCTTTATGCCTTCTCGTTAACCTCTTTGCACCACCTCGTCTGGAGCTTAGCTACCTTAAAAGTCTCTATCAGGGGATGGAGGAGGTGGCCGGTTCACTGGGAGCGGAGATTGCAGGAGGGGATACGGTGTCCTCAGACAGGCTGATTTTGAGCCTTACGGCCCTGGGCAGATCGGAAAATCCACTTCTTCGCTGCGGAGCACGCCCAGGCGATTTGCTTTACTACTCCGGATTCCCAGGGCTTTCAGCGGTTGGCCAGCAGGCGCTGCGGAAGGGAGTGGAAGGGTTCGGGGAATCCAAGGCCAGACACCTGAGGCCCCAGCCGCGCATCGCCCTGGGGATAGCATTGCAGGAAAAGGTCTCGGCGTGCATGGACGTATCTGACGGCCTCTCCACAGATGCCTGTCGTCTGGCAAAGGCAAGCGGGGTCAAGCTCGTCGTGGAGCACGAGAGGTTACCGCGCCACCCGGAAGTCCTGGCTTTTGCCGAACAGCATGGCGGTCACTGGGACTTGCTGGCGCTCAATGGGGGAGAGGACTACGAGCTTCTCTTTACCTCGTCTGCGGGGCTTCCAAAAGAGATCGCCGGTTTGCCCCTTCACCGTATCGGCCGCATCGAGGGGGGCGAAGGGGCATTTCTTGAGATCGAGGGAAAGTTGAAACCGCTAGAGCCTCGCGGCTGGGATCATTTCAAGTAATTTGCATCAATAAACCATATCGTGTTATTCTTATCCCCAACTGCTTCCAGCGGAACAATTTGACAACCAGAAACATTTGCGTACAATTGGTGTAAATTGGATGCAATTATGGAGGAATTCATGAAGCGCATAATAACTGCTTCGGTATGTTTGTTGCTGCTCGTTGCGGCAGTCACGTGCGGCCATAAAAACAAAAGACCATCATGGGTGGCCCGCTACGACGGTCCGGAGAATGGAAGGGACGTAGCCAATTCCATCGCCGTAGACAACTCAGGCAACGTCTACGTGACCGGTGAGAGTAGAGGCGGCATCAACTTTGATTACGCTACAGTCAAGTATGATTCTTTAGTTTCTTATTTGAAAAAAATTGACTACGCTACTGTAAAGTACGATTCTTTGGGCAATGAGTTATGGGTAGCCCGCTACGACGGTCCGGTGAATGAAGAGGATAGAGCTTATTCCCTGGCTCTTGATAACTCAGGCAACGTCTACGTGACCGGTTGCAGCAAAGGTTCAGCCCTCCTCGGCACCAACATGGACTACGCTACCATTAAGTATGATTCTAGAGGCAATGAGTTATGGGTAGCGCGCTACGACGGTCCGGGGAATGAAAAGGATAGAGCCTATTCCCTGGCTCTTGATAACTCAGGCAACGTCTACGTGACCGGTTGCAGCAAAGGTTCAGCCCTCCTCGGCACCAACATGGACTACGCTACCATTAAGTATGATTCTAGAGGCAATGAGTTATGGGTAGCCCGCTACGACGGTCCGGGGAATGAAGAGGATAGAGCCTATTCCATCGCCGTAGACAACTCAAGCAACGTCTACGTGACCGGTGAGAGTGTAGGCTCAGGCATCAACTCTGATTACGCTACAGTCAAGTACGATTCTTTGGGCAATGAGTTATGGGTGGTTCGCTACGACGGTCCGGGGAATGAAGAGGATAGAGCCTATTCCCTGGTTCTTGATAACTCAGGCAACGTCTACGTGACCGGTTGCAGCAAAGGTTCAACCCTCCTCGGCACCAACATGGACTACGCTACCATTAAGTATGATTCTAGAGGCAATGAGTTATGGGTAACCCGCTACGACGGTCCGGGTATTATTAGTCTTGATAGAGCCTATTCCCTGGCTCTTGACAACTCAGGCAACGTCTACGTGACCGGTTGCAATCAACGTTTTTTAAGTAAGAACTCCGACTACGCTACGGTAAAGTACGATTCTTTGGGCAATGAGTTATGGGTAGCCCGCTATGACGCTCCGGGGAATGGTTGGGATAGACCCAATTCCATCGCCGTAGACAACTCAGGCAACGTCTACGTGACCGGTTTCAGTAAAGGTTCAGGCACCAACATGGACTACGCTACTATCAAGTACGGACCGGATGGACAATAGGGAGTAGTATCGGTTAGTCTCCCCGTCCACCGCATCGGACGCATCGAGGAGGGGAATGGTGCGTTCCTTGAGATCGGAGGAGAGTTAAAGCCGCTCAAGCCTCGCGGCTGGGATCATTTCAAGTAACTTGCATCAATAAACCATATCGTGTTATTCTTATCCCCAACTACTTTCCGCGAAACGATTTGACATCCAGAAACCTTTGTGTACAATCGATGTAAATTGGATGCAATTATGGAGGAATTCATGAAGCGAGTAATAACTGCTGCAGCATGGCCGTTGCTGTTCATCTCGGCAGTCACGTGCGGCCATAAAAACGAAAGGGAATCATGGGTGGCCCGCTACAACGGTCCGGGGAATGGGACCGATGCAGCTCGTTTCATCGCCGTAGATAACTCAGGCAACGTTTACATAACCGGCGTCAGCGAAGGTTTAGGCAACACCTTCGACTATGCCACTATCAAGTACAATTCCTTAGGAAAGCAGTTATGGATAGCCCGCTACGATGCGGAGGGTAGTGAAGATAAGGTTTATTCTATGGCCGTAGATAATTCAGGCAATGTCTATGTAACGGGTCAAACCGGTTATCGTCTCCCAGATTCAAGCTGGAATTGTGACTATGCTACCGTCAAATACGATTCTTCAGGTAATCAATTATGGGCGGCTCGTTACAACGGTCCGGGTAATTATTGGGACGGAGCTCGTTCTTTGGCCGTAGACAACTCAGGCAACGTTTACGTGACTGGCTTCAGCGAAGGTTTAGACAGCACCTTCGACTACGCGACAATCAAGTATGATTCTTTAGGTAACCAGTTATGGGTGATTCGTTACGACGGTCCGGGGAATAGAGGGGGCGGAGCAAATTCACTCCTCGTAGATAACTCAGGCAACGTTTACGTAACCGGCGTCAGCTATGGTTCAAGTACCAATTTTGACTACGCTACAATTAAGTATGATTCTAGGGGCAACGAACTTTGGGTGGTTCACTATAATGGGCCGGGTGATGGTGAAGATGTGGCTAAATTTTTAGTTCATGATGGTTCCGGTAACATTTACGTGACTGGTAGCAGTGAAGGCTCAGGCACCGGCTGCTATGATTATGCCACTATCAAGTACGATTCTTCAGGCAATCAATTGTGGGTAGCCCGCTACGATGGGGGTGGTAGTGAGGATGAGGTTTATTCTATGGCCGTAGATAATTCAGGCAATGTCTATGTAACGGGTCAAACCGGTTATCGTCTCCCAGATTCAAGCTGGAATTGTGACTATGCTACCGTCAAATACGATTCTTCAGGTAATCA